>OKVR01000036.1_pt1 | contig 126190 bp, 98 predicted proteins | sample 1606891 | NCBI WGS metagenome assembly OKVR01 (sample SAMN03281011, study PRJEB24777) | human gut metagenome | isolation source: fecal sample PR176 from 1 month old male Indian infant, caesarean delivered... | place: Singapore | collected 2006-01-13 | reverse complement strand
TCCGGAATATCTGGATGACTATCTGCCATGGGATCCCATGGTACAGGAACGTTGCCGATAACCACTGCCCTTTTAGTATAGAGGGTTAGTGGTTATTTTTCTATCCACCATCTTATTTGACGCTTACATTGAAATGTTTTATTTAATGAAAACGGAATGGAAAAAGGTCCGGGTGCCTGTATTGATGATCACGCTGCTTTTGACTGCGGTATCCTGTATTTTGACCTGTACACTGGATAAGAGTTACCGGCTGTGGTTCCGGCTGGATTCCTGGGAAATCGGAACGGCATTTTTCGCCCTGCTGTTTCCCTTATTTGTGGTAATACCGGTGTGCTGGAATCTATATTATGAGCGGAAAAATAACTTTTTACTGTATGTGCTGCCGCGTGTCAGGCAGAGAAGGTATCTGACCGCAAAATGGCTGGTCTATGCATTATCTGCATTTTCGATCCTGTTCATCCCCCTGATGCTGTCGGCCGCCGCTGCATTATACGTGAATCAGCCGGTGCTTTATGAAAATGAATCCTTTAGCCATGTTCTGATGGAAACCTATACTCAGACGCCTCTGCTCTATGCATTTCTCCTGTCAATGTGGAAAGGAATGATCGGGGTCCTGGTTATGACCTTGGGGTTTGTTTTATCCATGTATGTAAAAAATATCTTCGTGATTCTGACTGGCCCGTTTATCTATCTGATCCTGGAAAATTTTATTCTGTCCATCCTGCAGCTGCCTAAATACCGGCTTGTTACAGCTTTTGAACCGACGAGTATGGCAGACGATGCGATCACGGCCGGTTCTATGATAGTGGGGCCTGTGCTGCTGGTTATCGTGATTATTGTTTCTGCACTTTATTTGACGAGAATCAAAAAGGCTTCTGTGGCAGAGGGATAGGAGGAGATGGCTTTGAGGATGCTGGCAAGAAACCATATACGGCTTACCGTGCGCGGAAAGCTGCCTGTTTTTCTCGCAGGCTGTCTGGTTTTTTCACTCAGCGGCAGGATCAATACCAGACTGACCTTTGAGCAGTACTTACTGTCTGTTGTCTCCGACCACTATTATCTGATTTATTTTGTAATTCCAATGGTACTTCTTACTTATTATTCCTGGATGGAAGATGACAGCGAAATCACCATCCTGCGTTTTCGCAGCTATTTCTCCTATTTTTGCAGGAAATGGCTGGCTGCCGGAGCGGCTGCACTTGCAATCCTCTCCGTTCAAACTGCGGTGATTCTTTTGACCGGCGCCGGACTCGCCGGCGGCAATCACTGGGGGCTTTTGGAGGGGACAGCCGTTTCGGAACTATTTTCTGTTTTGGAACTGTATTTTGAAAATCCGGCGTCTGCGTTTGCTGCTTATTCTGTGTTTCAGATGGCGGGAACCTGGTTTATGGCAGGCTTTTGCATGTGGCTTGGCCACTTTGCCGGAAGCAGATGGACGGTGTGGATTCTTATGTTTCTCTACGTGCTTGCCGCTGTGTGGATCAAAATACCGCTTCTGCAGGGGTTTCCTGTCACAGGACTGAATCATCTGCTGATCCTGCATCACAGCCTGGGAGGCGGCCGTATGGCTGTCACAGTCGTCACGGTCAGCCTGCTGACAATTATAATGCTGGTGACGGCACGTTTTCTATGGCGGTTCCGGTTTCGATATGTACCTGTCTTTCACCGGGGACTGGTTCCGTATTATATGAGAAAATTATGCTCAAAAAAGAATCTGGCGGTTCTGTGTGCTGTGATTGCCGTAATCGCAGGATATAAGGGACTTACTTATCCGAACGAAAGTACGGCAGAAGATTGGGTCTTTCTTTTGTTTTCCGGACATGGGACCGGTTACCTGCATATTCTGTCTTTCCTTGAGATGCTGATTGTAAACGGTTCTCCAATCTATTTACTGGCGGCTTTCATGGAAGAGACGGTGAGCGGTCAGTCGCTGTTCGTTTCAATCCGGGCAGAAGGGCGGCGGCGAATGGTGCTCTCTCTATGGACCGCAAGTTTCCTGTTTCTTTTCCTGTACTGCGTGTTTTGGCTAATTGGCGGATTACTTGGAATTCAGTTTTTGGGATTTCCGATTACGAAAAATGGGTGGAAATGGCTTACCGGCTCCGTCAGCCTGAAATTTTGCGATATGCTGTTTCAATATATGGTGATGTTTACCATCTATCTCTGCACGAAACAGATCACGGCAGGATTCCTGGCGTTAATCGGGGGCAATTTTTTATGCGTCCTGCCGTTTGGAATTGCGGCATTTTGTCCTTTTGGCTTGTCAAGTATGGTCAGGATGGGGACAATAGGGACGTCCCAGGGAATCACGTTTCTGATTGTTTTTGACATTCAGATTTTGATGATTCTATTTTTGGGGATGTGGAACTTGAGATATGGATATCGGAGGTTGTTCCGTTAAGAGTAATGAAATGATAAAACCATAAAATCAGGAGGAAGTAATGGACGCATATATTGAACTTAAGAATATAACAAAATGCTTTGGACAAAACGTTATATTGGAAAATATCTCCTTTGCAGTGAAGCAGGGAGCGGCAGTGGGCCTTGTGGGGGCCAACGGGAGCGGAAAATCCGTATTATTTAAAATTCTCTGCGGTTTTGAAAGTCCGGATTCAGGCCAGGTTCTTATTCGCGGTAAACAGTTGGGGAAGGGGCGGGATTTTCCTGAACAGGTCGGTGTATTTATCAATTCCCCTGGTTTTGTCGGTATCTATAGTGGCCTGCAGAACTTAAAATTTCTGGCTGCCATTCAGGGTAAGATTGGTGAAAAAGAAGTTCGGGAGGCCATGCTGAAGGTGGGGCTGGACCCTGACAACAGAACAAAAGTGGATAATTACTCTCTTGGTATGAAACAAAAGCTTGGCCTGGCACAGGCGATTATGGAAAACCAGGATATACTTGTTCTGGATGAACCGTTTAATGCGCTGGATTATAAGACTTATGAGGAGATGAAGCAGATGCTGCTGGAACTAAAAGCGGAGGGAAAAACGATTTTTCTCACGTCCCATCATAACCAGGATATTGAACTGCTGTGCGACCAAATTTATCTGATTGAAGATCATAAAATTGTTTCGGCATGAAAATATGGGCAATACTCAAAATTTTTATCCAGCGATTTGCCGGTGTCTACCAACTCCGGGAGATATACGAAACAGTCAACCATCAGAAGGCATATCGTTATGTGAAACAGTGTATTGCAAAGAATTAGCCGTTGGATGAGAAAATTGTGAAGGATATCCATGCATTGCTGATGGTTTATTAGAGAAGAGGGGCTGATATTAACGATAAACGCAGTAAAGTATACGCATGTATGCAATTGCACTTAAAAGACTGTATGATGATATAATCGAGGAAAGAGCGAGGCCGTCGATATCCGGCATCTTCCGGTCGATGAGGATCATATCGTAATAATTCCTGTGTCCCACATCGATTGTACCCGTTCGATGGCCCTGCGTCCGCTGTCCCCCCCCATTCGGCGGTGATTTCCATTTCATTGAGCGTGGCTACGGCGCTTTCGCATACCGCCACGTCATAGTCCACTACCAGAGTCCTCAGAGCAACTGGGTTGGTTCCCTGGTGCCCACAAAATAGAACTCACCGCAAAAATCTATAAACCTCCTCGGCGCTTCTCCGATCGTACAATGCGTTGCAAAAAGCCTGAAACGTCTCCTGGGCCGTCATTGTTTTTTCCATCGATCTCCACCTTTCCATGACCAGCAATGGTTTTGCCCACGCCGGCGCCGCGGGGTATAGTATTTTCTTTTAAGGCTTCTCCTGCGCTTCAGAAAGGGGATCTGTAAACGAGTAAAAGTTTTTGTCACTTTTTTTGATCCTGTACATGGCCTGGTCGGCGCGGGAGAGAAGTTCCTTTTCGTCCTGACCATCCCTGGGATAGACGCTGATCCCGATACTGGCAGTCATTTCAACAAACAGATACTCTGAGAGCCTGAAAGGCTGCCTAATCTCAGAGAGAATCCGTTCGCAGACGTGCCGGATCTCTTCGTCCGCCATGATCCGGCTCAACAAGAGAACGAACTCGTCGCCGCCCATACGGGACACGATATCGCCGCCGCGCACGGCACGGATCAGCCGTCTGGCTGTCTCCTCCAATACCAGGTCACCCTTTTCATGGCCATAGGTGTCGTTGACCTCTTTGAATCCATCCAGATCCATGTAGAGGACAGCAAGCAGCTGCCCGCTGTTTTCTGCCTCCAGGAGCAGCCGGGACAAGATTTTGTGAAACAGTCTGCGGTTGGGAAGTCCGGTGAGTGCGTCGTAGTTTGCCATACGGGCTAACTTTTCCTCCGCCCGCTTCCGCACCTTGATTTCCTCCCGTAGTGCCTTCGTCCGCTCATCTACCAGAAAGCGCAGGTGCTCATATAAATAGGCGTTTTCAAGAGAAATGGCCAGCTGTGCCGCAATGGGCATGAGGTTTTCTTTTCTCCGCTGGTCAAAAACGCCCGCGGCCAGGTTGTTTTCCAGGTAAAGGATGCCCTTTAGCTCCCCCTTACTGAGGATTGGCATGCATAGGACTGACTTGCAGTGGTTCACTTTGATATGGATGTCCTTCCCGAAGACTCTGGAGTTCTCTCCGTCTTCCAGGATCACGGCCTCCAGTGTTCTTTCTGCATACGATACGATGCTCAGCGGAATATCCCGGTCCTCCGCCGGCCGCTTTGATACGATGCATACGTCCTTGGCCCCGGAATGGCCCTCCGCCTGGATCTCATACCCGGAATCTGTCTGGCTCAGATAGTAGATATGCTGTGCTCCCGCGCATTCCAGGAGACTGTGGATCAGCTTTTCCAGGATGCCTTCCAGTTCAAGTTCTTCCGAAATGGCCTGGGACGCCTTCAGCACAGAGCGCATATCCAGCGAAGCGGTGGTGCGGATAGAATCTTCAGACAGGGTGCTTTGCCGGCTATCGTTCTTCCACAGGCCCGCCAGATCCGGGTAGTCCTGCCGCATCCGGGCGCACTTACCCTCTGCACCCCAATGGCTGTACAGCCGGTAGGTATCCGACAGGTAGTGTCTGGCCGCCGATTTGATCCCCAGCCTCTCGTAGCGCAGCGCGGCCACATCGCAGAGGATGGCATGATGAAGGCTGCGGTCATGCTTTTTTGCGGCCTCCAGGGCATCTTCGTAAAGCTGCAGGGCCTCTCCGATACAGCCTTCGGCCGCTTTCCGCTCCGCCTCGATCACAAGATAAAGATGTCCATAATTGCAAAACGCGTCGCTGCTTCGTTCTTTCAGCCAGTCCTGGTTTTCTTCCAGGACACGCAAAAACATCGGCCTTGTCTCCGGCTCATAATCCCCGGTCTCCAGAACCTGGCAGATGGACAGGGAATACAGGAAATTGTGGAGCGCTACGTTGTAAAAGCTGGAAACATACGGGAGCAGAGGCACAGCGTCTCTGCACAGCCGGCAGGCCGTGGGATAATCCCGGTAGATTACTGCCGACAGAGCCCGAATGACATGGTAATAGCTGATTGCCTGCAGGTTATGGGAAAACCGCTCCAGATGGGCCTGTTCGGAAAATCCGTCTCCATCAAAGCTTCCGGTGAGGGAGAGCTCCCCGCGGATACTCCTGCACAGCTGTTGAAAACTCAAAAAGCTGCCCAAAGCATGGTCGCTGCCGGTTTTCTCTGCAAACTTAACTCCGGCCTGTACCTCGTTCCACAGCTCATCCACATGGGCCGCGCTTTCCATGACCGCCATCATGAGCCCATAATAGCCGTAGCAGGCGTACTCAAAGTCTCCCATTTGGGCGTTGCCCTTTATGGACTCCTTTGCATAGGGGATCTCATTGACCACATCTTCGAACCAATGGCCGGTATGGAGAGCAAACATACAGTAGATGGAGTGGATTACCTCCCTGTACTGGTGCTTTTCGGCCAGACGCATAGCCGACTTTCCGGCCGCGTAAGACGTCCGGTAATCCCTGCGCAGTTCCCCCAGAGGCATCATCACATTGGAATACATCTGCAGGGCATGAGGAGTATAGCCATGCCGGAACATGCGCCGCACAGCCGTAAATACCGTCCAGTAGGAATAATCGGGATTAAAGAAAAAGGTCGGGCCGCACAGGCGGCAGAGCAATTTACTGATCCCAGCCTCCACCGGGTCTTCGGCTTCTTTGAGATTCAGGATATCTTCCGCTCCAAGGGCCTCCAGCTCCTGATAAAAGGATGCGATATCCCGCTCCAGGGTCAGCTTAATATTTTCTTCGGGGAAGGTGACTCCCAGCTGTCTAAGCAGGGCGAGCCCGATCTCAAAGGCGTCCTCATACCGGCCCCGGTTGGAGAAGCTTGATATCTGCAGGCGGCAGCTGTCTACCAGCTCAGTGGGCTCCGTCACCAGATTACAGAGCATTCCGTAGATCCTGTCGCATTCTTCCTCTTTAACAAGATTGCACAGCGCCGCATGATATTCCATGTAGATTTTGGTGAGGAACGGGCGGTTTTCCGGGCGCTTCAACTCCGGCTGGGAGAGAAGGAGGTTAAGGTACCGCTCCGCAGTATCGAAGGCGGATACCAGCCCGCACCGGTGCGCCGTATCCAGCAGGAACTCCTGAATCCGGCGCCGTTCTTCCTGATCCTCCGCCTCCCCAAGCCCTATTGCGTAGTGGTCCGCGATTTCAAATACCCGTTCGTCCAGATCGCCTGCGGCGCACAAGCGTTCCTCATACCGCTTTCCAAGCAGGTAATGGACATTTGTCCGCACCTTTTCAGGCAGGGCTGTATAGAACACCTGCTGAAACCGGTCGTGGGCAAACTGATACATGGTCTTCAGGCCGGTTTTCCCATCCTTTTCTATGGGATAAACCGCCTCCTGTGCCACCGCCGTAATCAGCCTGCGGTTGATTTCACGTTCCGGCAGGCCACAGACAGAGGACAAATCCTCCACAGAAAAGCTCTGACCGATACAGGCGCCAAAGGACAGCAGAGAGATTGTCTCCTCCGAAAACTGATTCAGATTTTCCGTCAGGAAGTCCACTACATTCTCCTGAGCGGGGCAGGCCCGGATTTCCGCCTCCTTCCAGCTCCAGCTTCCGGTGTCCATATCCAGCTTCAGGTAGCCTTTTGAATGGCACAGCCGCAGAAACTGCTTGATGTAAAATGGATTTCCCTTGGTCTTCCTATAAAGGATTTCCGCCAGCGCGGAAGTCGTGTCCGCTTCCGTTTTGAATATATCTCCCAGCATCTGTGCGGTGCTTTCCGGGTCCAGCCCTTTTAAGTTGAGCTGCGTGACCCGCCCGCCCCGCTGTATGATTTTATTCAGGCTGAGGGTGAGCGGATGTTCGCTGCTTACCTCATTGTCGCGATAGCACACGATAATCATTAAATCGTGGATATCCTCATTTTTGAACAGCTCTTCCAGCATTTCCAGGGAGCCCATATCCGCCCGGTGCACATCGTCCAAAAACAGAACCAGAGGATGCTCCGGTGCAGCCAGCAGGGACAGAAGCTTTTCCAACACGGCTTTGAACCTGGTCCGCTCCTCCAGCGGCCCCATGTCCTTAGCGGTTGGCTGATTGCCGGTCAGCAGGGCCAGTTCCGCCACTTTACCGGTCAGCAAAGCCGCGTCTCCGCCCAGGTGCTCCGACAGTGTCTGTTTCCACTTGACGATACTCTCCTCCGGCTCCATGAAGATCATGCTGCAAAATTGTTTTATGGCTTCAAAGAAGGCAAAGTAGGGTACGTTGGCGTGATACTGGTCAAACTTTCCTTGCAGAAACATACCGCTGGTCCGCTGAGCCGCCTCCTGAAGCTGATTGACCAGCGAGGTCTTTCCAATGCCGGAATAGCCGCTGATGGAGACAAGAATCTTGGAACCGGACGCCACTTCCTTGAAGTCACTCTGCAGCTGGGTGATTTGTTCTTCCCGCCCATACAGCCGGTGGGTGAATTCAAATCGCCGGCTGAAATCCTTTTCGCCAAGCACGAATGCCTTTTCCCTTTGGCACCGGGTCAGATCATAAAGAAGGCCCTCGCTGCTTAAATAGCGGTCTTTTGCCATCTTGGACAGGAGCTTATCTATGACGTCCGCAAGCATGGGAGGCACATTGGGCAAAATTACGCGAAGATCCGGCGGTGTCTTCGCAATATGAGAAAAAACCAGTTCTGTGGGGGTCTCCGCATCAAATGGATGACGCCCTGTCAGCATTTGATACAATGTTATGCCCAGGGAATAAAAATCTGCGCGATAATCCAACTCCGCATTCATTCGCCCGGTCTGCTCCGGGGCGATGTAGCGGAGAGTCCCCTCAATATTATCAAGTCGGGTCCCCGACATCTGTTCGTGCATAAACATGGAGGAGATACCGAAGTCCAGCACCACCACCCGGCCGGACTCCGCGTCATACATGATATTGGAGGGGTTTATATCTTTGTGGATGATGCCCGCCTCGTGTATGTCCCGTAGGCCCATCACCAGCTGTTTTGCGATCCGGTAGAAATCCGACATCTCCAGGGCGCCCTGTTTCAGCAGCCTGCTCAGCGTGATCCCCGGACAGAATTCCTCCACCAGATAGCAGCGCTCGTCCAGCGTGACCTCGCCAAGCGCCTTTACCACATAAGGGCTGTCTATCCGCTGCATGATCTGATATTCGCGCCGCAGCCGCGCAGCCGCCTCCTGAGTCATATGTTCCTGGCCTCCGGTCTTAAGTACCACCCAGCTGCCGGTGTGGCTGTCCTTTCCGCGAAGCAGTTTGCTGGACGGAGAGATATATATCACTTCTAAATTCGTATATTGACACATCACATGCTCACCCCTTCCGTAAAAAGTACTCGTCTTTATCGCCGGCCTTTGCAGCATACATGGCCTCGCGGGCCCGGCGTATTATTTCATCCAATGATTCCTCTGCATTCCGGAGTACTGTGCCGGCAAAGCAGGTCACCGAATCCGGGTCCACGTAACGGCTTTCATAATAAGCCCGGAGAATAGCTGTTTCTTTCTTATGGGCAACTTCTATGGAGCTTATGTGGCTCATCACAATCAGAAATTCATCCCCGCCCAGCCGGACCAGCACATCGTCCACCCGGGTGTGGGCACGCAGAAGGGAGGCGAAGTGGAAGATCAAATGATCGCCCTCCACATAACCGTACTTCTCGTTGAACTTTTTCAATCCGTCCAGTTCAAACAGATAAACAGCGGAGGAAGACTCATGCCGCAGTGATTTGGCTATGGTGTACAATCCCCGGCGGTTGAGCAGGCCGGTCATGGTGTCTCTGCAGTCCTCATCCTGTAAGGACTGTATTCGTGCCTGAAGAGTGTGGAGGCTCATCGCCCGCAGGACCCTCCTGCGCAGCGACTCCTGATTGTGGGGCTTAGCCGCATAGTCGGCGGCGCCAAGTTCCATGGCGCTGCGCTCCAGTTCCATGTCCAACGGTCCCGTAGCGACGCACGGCGTCTCCCAGGCGCCCCGCTCCTTTTGAATCGCAGTCAGGATATCAGCGCCGCCTTGGAGTGTTAAGCTAAGAATCACGGCCGATATCTGATGCGGATGGTTTCCCAGGGTTTTAACTGCCTGCTCATAGCTGGCCGCCTCCAGTACCTTGAAGCAGTCGGAGAAGGCTCTATGCATCTGGGCACGGTATTCCTTGTCCTCATCGGCCACCAGCAGAACCCTGTCCATGCGGTCCGCAGAGCCGGAAGACCGGCTGTTATTTATATCTGCGGGAGGGGCCTGCGCTGTCAAGACCAAAACAAAATTCTCCACAGGCATAGGCTTGGCAAAATAATAGCCCTGGGCGTAGTCACACCCATCGTTTTGAAGCCTCTCCAACTGTTCCCGGGTCTCCACGCCCTCAGCCACCACGCTCAATTTCATCCAACGGGCCAGGTCCACGATAAAGCGCAGGATGCCCTGGCCGGTGGGTCTTGTAATCTCAGTCTGGATAAACTTCATATCCAGTTTCAGCACGTCGATAGGCATTTCAGTGAGCATATTCAGCGAAGAGTAGCCGCTGCCGAAATCGTCCATCTCAATGACGAAGCCCAGCCTGCGCAGAGTGCCCAGGGTCTCAATGAGCTGTCTTGAAGTATCCGTGTACGCGCTCTCCGTGATCTCCAGGTGCAGACGGGAGGGAGAAAGTCCGTGCCGTTGTACGATCCCTGTGAGAAGATCCACCAGGTTTGTGTTGTAAATATCCATCCGTGAGACGTTGACGGAAATGTTAATACGTGGATAGCCCTTCTCATCCCATGACTGCATCAGTGCGCAGACCCGCTCCCAGACATATTGATCCAGCTTAGTGATAAAGCCGTTGCGCTCAAATATGGGGATGAACTCCGCAGGCGGCTGCAGGCCCCATTCCGGGTGGTTCCAGCGCACCAGCGCCTCGGCCCCCGCCAGCCGGCCATCCCGGATCTGGTACTTTGGCTGTAAGTAGACCTCAAACTGACCCGTGGCCAGAGCCGTCTCCATGCCGTCCGTGATGGCCTGCCGGCGCAGCAGCGTGCCCCGCAGTTTGTCATCGTAGAGGGCAAAGTGTCTGCCATACTTTCCCTTGATGCTGTGCGCCGCCAGCAGCGCCCGGTCACACATCTGCTCTACGGAGACATCCCGGTCCTCCACTGTGTAGATGCCGTATTTCATGATGACATTCTGATCGCCAAATCCGTGGTTGATCCTGCTGTCGGCCTGGGTGAACATCTCGTCCGCATAGTCGTCGCGGTGCTCCAGGAGACAGGCGAACTGATCCGCGTTCAGGCGGCCGCAGACCCCGTGATCCCCCAGCCGCTGGGTGCAGAGCTCCGCCACCTGCCGCAGCAGGCGGTCGCCCGTGGCCATGCCGAAGGTGTCGTTGATCAGTTTGAAGTCCTCAATGTCGGAACAAAGGATATCATATTTCACATCCGGATTCCGTAACAGGATATCCCGGACCTGCTGGCAGAAATATTCCTTGCTGTACACCCCGGTGACCCGGTCATACTGGATCTGATGGATGAGGGCAGAGGTCTCCCGCAGGCGGATGATGCCTGCTGCCCGGTGTAAAATGACCTTGGCACTGTAGGGCTTGGCGATGAAGTCTGTGGCCCCGCTGGAAAGCGCGGCCACCTCATCCGCTTCACTGTTGTTAGATGTTGTGACAATGACCGGGATAGAATTCAGCCTGTGATCTGCTTTCAGATGTTTCAAAAAGGTGTAGCCATCCATAACCGGCATAACAATATCCAGCAGGATCAGAGATATTCCCTCTCTGTATTTTTCCAGCAGCGACAGGGCCTGTTCACCGTTTTCGGCCTCCAGAACCGTATATTGAGAAGACAGGATGACACACAGCGCCGCGCGGTTGATCTCATTGTCTTCAACCACTAAAATTTTTCTTTCTAATAACATTGCTCACACTCAATCCTTCATATTCATGCATACTCATGCATGTTCATGTATATATGTATATAATTTCAATTGTAAATGACACATATTTGTCATTTTTAATGACAAATAATGAGCTTTAATATTCTTAAATTATAGAATACATCTTTTTAGAGCAAATTTCAAGAGATTGTTCCCGATTGACAATGACACTTTGATGTCATTTTTGATGACAAATAATATTAATTTTGTTGCAAACTTAATCACTTTACGATATACTGGTATAAAAAAGGAGGATGAGACTGTGCAGTTCTATGAAAAGCTAATTTTTGTCATGAATTTAACTCAAACGACGAACCGGGAGCTGGCCCTGGCAGCGCAGGTAGACCCCTCCATCATCAGCAGATTCCGCAACGGGAAGAGAGGGCTTCCGCGCCATCTGGAGCCGCTGCGCAGCATGGCGGATTTCCTTGCCGAACGCTGTACCGGCGAATATCAAAGAAGAGCTCTTTCAGAGATGGCGGGAGTCAGACGGGTCCTCATGGACAGGCAGGATCAGCTGTCAGAATTTTTATTTTGCTGGCTTTGTGGTGACGCGAACGGAGTGGACAATTTCATGCGCAACTTTGAATCCCTGACTATTAAGGGGGTGGCGTCCAACTCCACCCTGGAGGCCGCAACGATCAGCCGTAAAGGGAATTTTATTCATTTTGGGAATGAGGGAAAGCGTGCCGCGGTGCGGTCCATGTACCAACACCTGCTGGCCCGGCAGGAACCTGGCACGATCTGCATTCTTGCCGATGAGACCGACGATTGGCTGATGGAAGATTATGATTTCACCTCCCAGATGCAGGCCTGGCTGCTGGACTGTATCCGGCGGGGCTGTCAGATTTGCCACATCATACCGCCGATCTATTCGGGTGATCAGATTTTGGAATCCCTGGCCCGCTGGATCCCGCTCTATATGACCGGCAAGGTAAAAGCCTTTTTTTATCCTCATATCCGCGACCGCCTTTACCGGCACACCATTATTATGGTGCCCGGACAAATCGCGATTGCATCACATTCCATGGCGGGTGAGCCCACCAGCTATGGCACAATGCTGACCACAGACCCGGGGGTGCTCCGGGCGACGGAATCGGAGTTTCAGTCCTACCTCGCTCTGTGCCGGCCTATGCTGAATACCTACTCGGAACCCCAAAAGCTGTTCCAGTGCTTTATGAAATTCTTATCCCCCCAGGGCTTCCGCATACAAAAGCTGATTTCCTTATCTGCAGTGACCGCACCCTTTGAACTTGTCGCGGACTCCATCGGAAAAAGAGAAGATCCCGAGCAGAAACGCCTGGGAGAGCTTTACCTCCAGGAGATGAAGCGGCTGGAAGAGGAGCAGGACCAGTACAATCTGATCGATATCGTTCACCTGGCCAGCGCTGACCAGGTCCGCGCCGGCACAGTACCCATCACAGCCACCTGCTGGTCAATCGGCGCCCTTTACTACACCCCGGAGACCTATACCATGCACTTGAAGAAGATTCTGCATATTTTGGATACCCATGAAAAATACCACTTTGTCCCCCTGGAAGGACCTGTTGAACAGGAGAACTCCCTTATGGTTAAGGAAAATCACAGAGCTCTTCTGGTGCATACCTCGGAGCCCTTTACCGTCTTTGAAATCTCCCAGCCTGAGATCGTGGCCTTATACCGTGAGTATCTGTTTCGTCTGGCGGAGAAAGCAGGCTTCACCGGTATCCACCGTTCTAAGATAAAATCCAGGCTCCGGGAACTGATCCATGAGCTGGAAGAGTGACACAGATCAGACAGATCGGAAACGCAAGCGGGACAGATGTAGGCGTCTGTTATAAAGCCATAAAAGGTGTTTTGTTCTTTAAACAGAAAATCAGGTCCTTCTTTACCTGCTTCCATTTATAAGATATAATTGAGCAGTAAATAACAGATGGTATGTCGAGCGGCAGATGGCAAAATACGCTGTGGCCGGTTATTACAGAACGGATGAGTTAAAGCCTGGTGAGGAGAAAGACGTAACCGTACACATCAATGAAAGAAGCCTGTCCTACTGGAATACAGACGGAGAGCTTCAGGAACAGAGCGACGGAACGACCGGCAAATGGAAGGTTGCAGAGGGAACCAGAGTTGTCTATGTCGGAGCGTCCTCGGACAATCTTTTATTAGAGCAGACGGTAGATGTAACAGCAGAAAGTTCAAATGGTTCTGATGATTCAAATGGTTCGAATAGTTCGGGCAGCTCCGGCAGTTCATCGGCGGTTACCGGTTCGGTGGCAGGCAGCTGGAAACAGGATTCCAACGGTTGGTGGTACAGCTATGCGAAGGGCGGATATGCCTCCGGTAAGTGGGAACAGATCCAGAATCAGTGGTACTACTTTAACGAGAACGGTTATGCTGTTACGGGCTGGCAGATGATTAACAGCAACTGGTACTACTTTGACACGGTAAACTGCAATATGGTGACCGGCTGGCTGGAGTTAAATGAAAACTGGTATTACTTTAATGAATCAACAGCGAATCAGGCAACCTATACGTTTAATGAGGAAAAGGGAACGTGGGTGTATTCGAATGATTCCGCGATTCCGTATGGAGCGATGTATGCGAACCGGGAAACTCCGGATGGATACTATGTAAATTCGAATGGTGAAAGGTCGAACTGATCGCATTTGCAGTAAAAAAAGGATGTCGGAAAATAGATAATTTTAATCAGAGGGTGCCGCCCAATCATCAAAACAGATGATTGGGCGGCACCCTCTGATTAATTACACCTTTTTCCTGACAGTTTATCTTTACCAGCCAATGCAGGTATGTCCCAAGACCAGTCTTTTGATCGTTTTACCAGACTTTTTGCAGGGAAGTATTCCAGTCTGCTGAAAACGGACTGTTATCCTCCTCCTTTATTTCCTCAAATAACCGGCGTCTTTTATATGCCTGGGAATCGGTATCCTCGGGGGCATTGCCGCTCCAGTAGGAATAGCCGTAGAAATAACTGTTCATAAAGTCGTCCCAGGAAGTAAATTCCTGTTGGATCATCTGTGCAGTCACCAGGGATTTGTCCATGGCTTCTTCATAGGTATAGAATCCTGCAAGGTATCCCCAGCCTAACAGGGACATGGCCCGGCTTAAATCCCAGCCGGCGATGGCATGATCGCCATATGCGTTCTTTGCATCAAATGCGGCAAGCATGATTGTCTGCTCCTCATCGTCAAAGCCGTTGGTTTCCATGGCTGTGATCAAATCTTCTCTGGTCATACCTTCTGTTCCTGACTGGGCCAGGTAATCCAGGGCTTCGCTGTTATGACCTTTCGTGACCAGCCGTTCCACGGTTTCTTCCAGGGAAGCCTGATCGGTTACACCCCAGTCTCTTTCCAGCATGGTCTTCATGCTGGTTTCGATCATACTGCCTGGTTCATAGCCAGCCGGAATGTTCAAATCTCCCCCGTTTAATGAAGTGATGACAGCATAGGAGGCGTTAAACCAGCGCAGTGTATCGGCGAGAGTCTCCGGCTCAGGGATCTCCAGCTCTTCGAATCCCAGATTTGTTTTTATGGAAGCTATTTTTTTGTCGTATCCCTTTGTGCCGGAGAACATGAGCAGATAATAGGCGCGTTCGGTCTCGCCGCATTCGATAAAGAGCCTGCCGCTGGCGCCGTTCTTCTGGGTCATGGTTCCGTCCTTGGCGATTGTCGCCGTCATGCCGGCAAGGGCAATGCTTTCTGTGTTGTCCAGCTCGGTGGTAGCCGCTGCTCCGTTTAAAAACAAAGCGTCGGCATAATTAAAGAAGTCTTCCAGGCTTTCTACGTTACTTCCCCCCTGCCCTAAGAGCTGTCCCTTTGTCATACCCATAATGACGGCTTCCATACCGTCATCACGGCTTAGGTTCATCAAATCAGTCAGTCCCATGGTGTCGCCTTCTGTCCATTCTCCTGGAAGGCTCACGGAAAACATACCGCTCTCTGCTGTGTAGGTGTTTAACGGCTCCTCTTTGACTGCGTCTGCGCCTTTGCAGCCGGTAAATAATGCCGCTGCCAGTATTGCGGCCGCGAGCACCCTCCAATTCTTCTGTAAGCTTTTCATTCTCGTTCTCCTCTGTTTGGTTTAGCTGCTGATTAAGTGCAGCTGAATTTATTATACAGGATATAGCGGCGTTCAACAACTGAATAAGTTAAGTTGAGAGAATGTTATTTACAAAAATGTCCTTTAAACAACCGTATGACGGAGAAAAATGATAAAAATGGACAGACGTTTTTTGCTATTTTATAGTTTTATATGCAGAAATTAGTAAAAAAGATGAAATAACAGGTCTAAAAGTGAAGAGAAATACTGGGTTAATAAATGTAAAATAAATATTAATAAATCTCCTGCAGGGGTTTAAGATGAAAATTTATTATTACTCAGAAAGGACAAGCAGATATGCAAAAAGAAAAAGTGAAAGTTGGCGTGGCAGGCTGCGGCGGCATCTGTAAAGCTACTTATATGGGCAATATGATTCATAAGTTCAACATCATTGAAGTAGTTGGAGTAGCAGACAAGATCGATTCAAGAGCTCAATGGATGGAGGATCATTATCCGGTAAAGAAAATGAGTGTTGAAGAGATGATGAACGACCCGGAGATCGAAGTGATCGTGAACCTGACGTATCCGGAATCCCATGTGGAGATTACCAAAATGGCGTTTGAACATGGAAAACATGTGTACTGTGAGAAAATGATGGCTCCGACCTTTGAGGACGCTGCCATGCTGATGAACCTGGCTAAAGATAAAGGCCTGATGTATACCACGGCTCCAGATACCTTTTTAGGCGCGTGGGAACAGTCTGCAAGGAAATACTTAGACGACGGTATCATTGGCGAGCCCAGAACCGTACATGCGCAGGTGACCATGCATTATAATCCGGAAACCCCGTTTTTCGATCTGGCGCCCAAGTATTTTTTCTTTCCATTGCATTACGGCGGAGGCTTTCCGTTTGACCTGGGAGGATATTACCTTCATGAGATGATCAACCTGTTCGGAAGCATTAAGAGAGTAACTGGTTTTGGCGGAAATTTATTTCCAAAGAGAACGTACGAAAATCCCAACCACCCGAAATACGGCGAGAAGTTTATCGTAGATACGCCTACTACTTTGATTGCCGCGTTGGAATTTGAAAACGGCGTGCTTGGAACCTTCCATATTTCTTCTGATTCTTCCATGAGCCAGAACTTTGAGGTAACCGGTACGCAGGGCGTATTCAAGCTGGGCGACCCCAACCTGTTTAACGCGGAGCTCAAAGTGACCCGTCCGGGCGGACAACCTCCGGTAGGATATTTTACTCCGGGTATGCAGCCTAAGGGAATGACGGCGGGCGCAGATGAAGAGGATGATGATATTCAGAAGCTGGCAGAATTCGTATTGGGAGATACGGTAAGCCTTCCTTTGCTGCATGGATACTCTGACTCCAGCCGCGGCATCGGTTTGGCGGACATGTGCTATGCGATCCGCAACGGAAGACGTCCGCGCTGCCATGCCGATATTGGATACCACGCCATCGAAGTGATCCATGGCATTCAGGAATCCTGTAAGACCGGAAAGATTTATGAGATGACTACACGATGTGAGCGTCCTAAGATGATCCGTACGTCTGCATATTCTGCATCCTGCCAGGAAGCCACTTTAGATGACTAAAGCTGAAAATGAAGGAGGCAAAATCATGAAGAAACTCCCTGTTGGAATCCAGGTATACGGATTAAGGGATTTACTGGAAAATACGCCGGAGCGTTTTGAGGAAGTAATGACCCGGATAAAGGAGATGGGATATGACGGAGTAGAGCTGGCCGGTACGTATGGCCTGGAGCCTGGCTATATCAAAGAAGTGCTGGTCAAACTTGGTCTTACGCCTGTCAGTGCCCATGTTCCGCTTAGCGACATGATGGCAGACACCGGTTCCGTGATCCGGGACTATAAGGAAATAGGAGTGAAGTATGTGGTTGTGCCTTATCTGCCGGAGGAATACCGTCATTTGACGAAAGGCTATAATAAGGTAATCGCTGAAATGACCAGGATCGGAAAAGCCATGACAGAGAATGGTCTAACCCTCTTGTATCACAATCACGATTTTGAGTTTGTCACCCTGCCGGACGGTACGTTTGGCTTTGATGATATTTATAGTCAGGTACCTGCGGCTTCCTTAAAGGCAGAGCCGGATACCTGCTGGATCAAAGTGGCTGGTCAGACCCCCTCCTCCTATGTGAAGAAGTATGCCGGAAGGTGCCCTATAGTTCACCTAAAGGACTTTATAAAAGAAGGCAATCCTAAAAACTTATATAAACTGATTGGTATCGAGACAGAAGAAACGGAAGAGGAGACAGGCATATTTGAATTCCGCCCGGTTGGCTTCGGCCAGCAGATATGGGAGCCAATCCTTAAAGCATCTTTGGAAGCAGGGGCAGAATGGGTAGTTGTAGAGCAGGATGAACATTATGATTTAACCTGCCTGGAAGCGGCCAGAAGAAGCAGGGAGTATTTGAAAATCCTTGGTTGGTAATACCATAATTTTGGTCATCTGACACAGGCCGGGGAAAAATAAGAGATAAGAGGTAAATCATGGGCAGAGAAGGAAGAAAAACAGCAAAACAATACGATTTTACCCAGGGAGGCTATTTAAAGCCCATGCTGATGTTTTCCATTCCGGTACTGTTTGGAGACGTGTTTTCGGTATTGTATAACGTGGTGGATTCTATTGTGGTGGGACAGTTTGTAGGTTCTCAGGCGTTAGCAGCCGTTAATTCCAGTTTTGCCATCACGATGGTATGCGTAGCAATTTACGCCGGGTTTGGAATGGGTTCCGGCGTTGTGGTCGGGCAGATCTTTGGCGCCAAACAGATGGAAAGCTTAAGCAAAGCAGTGGCGACTGCTTTTGTGGGAGCCTTTTTTGTAGGGATAACCATGTCCTGCATAGGGCTTCTGATCAGCAAACCGCTTTTGTCAGCTATCAATACGCCGGCGGAAATTTTAGACGACGCCAATTTGTATCTAAGGATATATATGTGCGGCTGTGCAACCCAGCTGTTCTACTACATGACCTCCGGTCTGATGCGGAGCATGGGGGACAGCAAGACGCCCATGCAGGCCCTGATCCTGTGCGCCGTGTTAAATATCGTGCTGGACATTGTCTTTGTAGTCGTGTTTAAAATGGGCTGCGCCGGAGTAGCCCTGGCTACTGTGATTTCTCAGGCATTATCGGCGGTCATGGTAGTAAGCCGCGTTTTGACAGGGACGTATGGGTTTAAGATTACAAGGAAAGACCTAAAACTGGATTTTGGAATTCTGGCAATGATCCTAAAGGTGGGAGTTCCCTCCGCGATCCAGCAGCTGGTCAATTCCCTGGGCCTGCTGCTGGTACAAAGCTATGCGAACTCTTTTGGAACCAATCTTGTGGCTTCCAACGGAATTATCCAGAAACTGGACAGCTTTGCTCTGATGCCGGTTCAGGCTTTGGGACAGACCATTACCATGTTTAACGCACAGAACGTAGGCGCGGGAAAACTGGACCGCACGAAGATCGGAAACCGCAAAGCGATGATCCTTACATTTTTCGTAGGGCTGGCAGCCGGCGTATTCCTGCTCTTCTGTGTAAGTCCGCTGTACCACATGTTTATCAATGCCAATGATCCGGACAGCGCCCGGATTCTGGAGATCGGACGAACAAGCGTTCAAATCCTGGCCTTTTTCTACTGCATCGTTGCTCTCCAGCAGGGTTATATGGCAGTATTAAGAGGAGCGGGAGCGGCAATTCCGGTTATGATCATTGTAATCTTCAGCACAGTGATATACGTGCCTCTCACCTGGTTTTTGGCGGTGCGCACCGGACAGTATGAGGGGTTGTACTGGGCAAAGAATGTGTTTAATACCATCATGGCTTTGGGGGTAGTTTGTTATTACAGATTCGGCAACTGGCAGCGTTTCCGCGCTGTAAAGAGATCTTAGTTTATACATAGGAGGTATTTATGGGGAATAAAGAGGGGGCAATAAAATGGTTAAAAAAGAATTTTATGGGAAGCGACAGCCTTTCGAAAAGAAAAAGGAATAACCTGATCGCTCTGGCGGCGGCAAACCTGGCTACCGGAACCTTCTTTTCGGAAGTAATTGGAAGTTTCCTGCAGTTCTATTACACGGAGTTTTTACTTATGTCCGCAGCTACTGTCAGTCTGGTGCTCAGTGTTGGTATCTTTGTAGACGGTCTAAGTGATGTAGCTATGGGGGCGATTTTGGACCGGTTTGAAAATAAACATGGCAAGATCAAATCCTGGCTGCTGTGGGCCAGCATTCCTACGGCGGCTGCGACAATCTTAATCTTTATGTGTCCGGAGGGATTAAGCTCCGGCGGAAAACTGGCATACTTATTCATTACCTATAACTTATACAGCCTGTGTCTGACCGCTGTGCGTATGCCTGGTTCCACGATCATTTCCATGGGCTTCCGCGACCCGGAGGCCCGGCAGGTAGCGGGTGTGACAAATGGTCTTTTCAGCCAGTTAGGCCAGCTGGTGGTAACTTCAGGCATGCCGGTCTTAATCGCTGCTTTGGGAAGTACGGCAGCAGCCTATCAGATCACCAACGGTATTTTCTCTTCTGTCGGAGTCCTGTTCTGTCTGCTGGCATACGCTACCTTGAAGGAGGTACACGGTTCTAAGGCTTCCGTAGAGTATGTACGCCAGACAGAAGGCGCAGAGGCCGGAGATATCGCCCGGAAGATTTATGAAAAAGAGAAGAACAGCGCGCCAGGTGAGAAGAAAAAGAATCGCAATGTGCTTGCTGATCTTAAAAAACTGGTGAGCAATAAGTACTGGCTGTTAATGCAGGTTGTCAGCATGGCTAACAGTATCGGCATAGGCTTCATGTTCGGTGTTGCAGCTTACTTTACTACATATATACTGGGGAATATGGCGTACTTAGGTGCGATCTATGGAACATTATCCATCGGCATGATGGTCGGTATCTTTATGGCAGCGCCCCTTATTGTCAAGCTGGACTCCCGTTTTGTAGGAATCCTGGGCAGTTTCGTGGCAGCCATTGGTATGGGCATCGCAGCGATCGGTATCATGGTTATGGACAAGAATATGACAGTGTTCTATGCCGGTTTGTTTATCAGACAGCTTGGTACGGGATGCCTGATCGCAATCCAGAACGATATCACTGCCCGCGTCATCGATTATGGCGAGTGGAAAGACGGCATCCGTTTAGACGGTCTGACCTTCAGCGGCACCTCCGTTATGAGTAAGATTATGTCTGCGCTGGCGACGGCCCTGTTAGGTTTTGTTCTGACGGCTACCGGTTACGTAGGCGGCGCACAGTCGCTTGCCCCCAGTGCAGTGTCTGCCATTCAGACGTTGTTCCTGATTGTTCCCGGGGCAGCCTGTGCGGTAGGAGGAATCTCCTATATCTTCTTTGATTTATCCAACACCAGGATTATTAATATCAGGGCTGAGATTGCAGAGAGAGCAAAAAATAATGAGTAAAAAAAGTAAACGAAAAAATGGAGGAAATCAATTATGAGTGAGACAAAGAAAGTACCAAAACGCGGCTTGTCTACCTACTGTTTTTATCCGATGATGGATGTAAACATGGATCTGGAAGATATTTTTGTCCATATGCAGGACATGGGCGCAGTTGGACTGGAGATCCTGGCAGACGGAATCATCGAGAATTATCCTTATCCTTCCAATAAATGGCTGGATAAATGGTTTTCCCTGATTGACCGCTACGGAATCGTTCCCGTGGAGTACGGCCACTGGGTGGAGAGCCGACTCGTTCCGGGCAGGGAAGCTACTGTCGAAGAATGCCTAGAGCAGTTGATCCGCGATATCAAACTGGCCAATTATTTGGGATTTACCTGTATGCGAACGAAGCTGAGCGTATGCGATGAGATTTTAACCCCGGTTTCCAACTGGAGAGAGGTGATCAAACGCGCTCTTCCCTATGCGGAAAAATACAATGTGGTCATGCAGCCTGAGATCCACAATCCTACGAAGCTGACCGATCCCATGATCATGGATTATGTAGAATTTATTGAGAAAGAGAAGACGAAATACTTCGGTTTCAATGTTGATTTCGGCGTTTTTCAGGACAAGGAAGTGGAGGGGATGAACCGCCCCAGATTCATGCCTTTAGATCCCAGCAAGCCTGAGGATATCATTCCTCTTCTGCCCTATATTCACTGCTGCCATGCCAAATATTACAACATGAGCGAAGATTTTGAGGAGACCACGATTCCTTATAGAAAAGTCATCGATATTATGATCGGGCATGGCTGGGATGGATATCTGCTTTCCGAGTACGAAGGGCCAAAGAAAACTGATATCAACCACTGCATCACCCAGGTTCGCCGTCACCAGTTATTTATGAAAAATATTCTTGGCAAATAAGGAGGTTTAGCCCTATGTTAGAGATGGAAAATATTCAATACAAAGGATTCCGAAATATCGTACGAAATGGAGAAACGGTTGGTTTTCAGGTAGGTATCCGCTTTGTATCCTACAGAGGCCCCTGGCTGTCCCAGTTCCGCTTTAAGTATGTAAAAATTGATGGTGAAGTATTTGGGCCCGAGGTATGTACCTTTGTTTTAAACGGAATTGAATACGCCTATGAGGAGATGCTTGAGGACTGGAGACAGAAATGGCATCTTCAGGATGTCTGCTATATAAGAGTAAAAAAGCCGGGCGGACTGGCTTCCGGAAATCACAAAGTAAACGTAATCTACTGGGAGATCGCTTCTTATTTGCCTCCAAGACTGGATACCATGAAGGAAAGCATGGATGAGGATCCCTCCACTGCAAGAGAGATGATTATCGTGTAAGAGAGTTGGGAGTGCTGCCGTAAAGCAGCACTCCCAGCTGTATATGGAACTATTGTCCGGTTTATGTTGGAAGCAGATGAAAATCATGATATAATTCACTGATCAAGTATAAAATTCAGATCAGAAAAGACTGTTCAGTATCCCACTAATGAAGGAGATGTCTATGAATACAAAAACAGGGTTAACATGGCATCAACTTACTCCTGCATATAATCCCGGGCGATTTTATAAAAATATGCGGTTGTATGTTCTTCTTGAAGGAAGCATGACACTTACGCTGCATGGGAAGAGAGAGGTTCTTGGTGAAAATACAATGTTTCTGGCAGGCAGTTTCATAAAAGAAACCGTAAATCTCGAAGAAAATACGCTGGGAGCGGTGCTTGTTATACCAGAACAATCGCTGGCAGAATATGCAGATCTGCTCCAGATTTCTTTTGTCTGTGATTCCAGGAAGAAGGATCACAGGCCTTATGAGGCTTTGCGCTTTTGTTTAAAACAATCGTTGTTCTTGTCCTTTGATTCCAGTCCTATAGGACGGCTTCGCAGGGCAGAAAACAACTGCCAGATCATGGAATGCCTGCTGGAGCATTTTACCGAGATGGTTCCCGACGGAAAGCTGTTGTCCAAGGAGGACAGAGAGGAATACATTCTGCGGTATATTCACCACAACTATCGCAGGCAGTTCACGTTACAGGAGCTGTCTGACCGGTTGGATTTGTCTGTGCCTTATTTATCCAGGTATATTAAAGGGCGCATGGGGTGTGGTTTTAATACTTATGTCAATCGGATTCGTCTTCAGTACACGATGGAGGAGATGACCAGGGGAGAGAAATCTTTTCTAAAGGCAGCGGTGAATAATGGATTTGCCAATATGGCTTCTTTTCAGCGGATATTTCAGGAGGTTTATGGTGTGCTGCCCTCTGAGTATAAGGTGAATCTGGAAAAGCGGAATCCGGCAGGGGTGGAAGAGAGTGAAGAATACCGGGAGCTGACGGCTAAACTGGAAGATTTCCTGGCTAATGACCGGATTAAAAACAAGCAGGACAAGCAGAAAACAGTGGAGAAGTCTGTGATCAAAGCAGATACCGCCAAGCGGGAGCTGTATGAAAATAACTGGTTGGAAGTTCTGAATTTAGGTGAGGCGGTAGACCTGCTGCGAGGGGACGTGCAGGAACACATCCTTCGATTGAAAAAGAATCTGCGGTATCGATATGGAAGGATACGAGGGCTGTTCAGCCCCAAGTTGTTAGTGGATATCAATTCCAGGGAAGACTTTAATTTTTCCCGCGTGGACCGGGTTCTGGATTTTTTTGTGATGAATCAAATTCTGCCGTTTTGTGACATGGGCTTTAAGGAATCCCTGATTCAGGCAAATGCGGGGGAGACGCCTATAAAAAAATGGGAGCAGACAGAGCGGTTTTCGGATATCAGCCAATATGAAAAACTGATCCGTCAGTTCCTGTGCCACTGTACGAAGCGTTATGGGGAGAATCAGGTGGAACAGTGGAAGTTTGAGTTAAACTGGTACGAAACCGACGCCTGTCAGGGAATGGCTCAGATATGCAGGGATATTTTTACCATTCTGTATCAGACGATCAAGCGTTATTCACCCGGTTCTTCCGTAGGCGGATTTGGATTTAATGTATATGACTCAAACCGCCAGATCAGGAATTACTTAAAGTACAGCAAAAAGGACCAGGTGCGTCCGGACTTTATCTCTGTTCTTTTGTACCCCTATGAACATCGGAGTGATGGAAATCCTCTGATTCAGGATCCGGATTACGTGGAACAGGAGTTGAAAATCTTAACAGGGCTTGTTGAGGCATACGGGTATACACGGAAACAGTTATATGTTACGGAATGGAACTTATCTATTTCCAATACCAATTTTCTTCATGACAGTTGTTATAAAGGAGCCTGGATCCTTCGAAATACAGCGGCTTCCTTAGGGGGAGTCGGGGTTATGGCGCATTGGGGAAATACGGATCGGACGGCGGACTTTTTTGATGCGGTTCATCTGCTCAATGGGCGAAATGGCTTAATCAGCCGAAGCGGTATCTGTAAACCGGCTTATTACGCATACGATTTTTTAAACAGTCAGGAAAAGTATTTGATATCCAAAGGACCAGATCATATTCTCACGACCGGCGGTGATGGAAATTATACGATTGTCTGCAATCACTGGTGTTCCCTAAAGGAACAGTACTATCAGGAGTATAAGGAAGATATTCCAAGCCGTCAGTTGTCCTCTCTCTTCAGTACATCCGGGCGGACGCTGGAGTTTGTTCTTTTCCATGTGCCGAAAGGAAGATATAAGGTTGAAAAATTATTTGTTAACCAATATGCCGGCAGCGTGTTTGATGAGTGGATGCGGGTGGGAACTCCGGAAGATTATGGAAAACGCGAGGAGAGATACTTATCTGCCGTTTGTGTGCCTCATTTTCAGACTTTTTATACGGAAAGTCAGGGGGACTGCCTGACTATAAATACATCGATGGAGGCAAATGAGATACAGTTGTTGTACATTTTACTGGAAACAGGGGAAAATGATCGTCTGTGACCAGACCTGGAGATTAAAAAGAGCAAAAATTGAGAATTGATTTTTGCTCTTTTTGATAAAGAAAAGAAAATAAGATAAAAAAGAAACAGCTTTCCAACAAGAAAGTGAAAGAAGAAAAGGATAAAACTCTCTATACTAATCTTATAAAGAAAATGTTAAAAATCATTTCAGGAGGATTAATATGGAGAAAAAAACAGTGAGATTTGGTATCATCGGATACGGCTTTATGGGCCACATCCATGCCCGCAGCTTAAAAAAGCTGGATTATGCAGAAGTAGCCGCTGTCTGCGACAACAACGAAAAGCAGTTATATGATATTCCGGAGGGGGCGAAGGTTTACACACAGATGGAGGATTTAATTGCGGACCCGGGCGTGGACGCCGTAATTGTAAGCGTGCCAAATAACATCCATTTGGAGACGGTCTCAAAGGCGGCCAAAGCGGGGAAAGATATTTTGTGTGAGAAGCCGGCTGCTTTGTCTGTAAGGGAATTTGATCAGATGATGGAAGTCGTAAAGGCATACGGTGTAAAATTCACTGTCCATCAGCAGAGACGCTGGGATTCGGATTTTCGTACGGCGAAAAAGGTATATGACGATGGAGGTCTGGGCGATGTGTACACAGTACAGACCAAACTTTACGGTTTCAACGGTAACATGCATGATTGGCATATCTATCCTGAGTTTGGCGGCGGTATGCTGTATGACTGGGGTGTCCATCTGTTAGACCAGATGGTGTGGATGGTGAATTCCCCAATTGTCAGCGTGTTTGCAGATGTTCGGAATGTGATCAACAAAGAAGTAGATGACTATTTCAAGATTATCTTACATTTTGAAAACGGGGTTACAGGAGAAGTGGAATTGGGTACTTATTTTCTCAGCGATAAAGAAACGTGGTTTGAGCGTCACTGGTTTATCGGAGGAAACAGGGGAAGCATGTATGCAGATGGTTTTCATCCGAAGGGAAAGATCGTACGAACTACCAGGCTGCTGACCAATGTACCGGGAGAGATTACCATGACAGCGGGAGGACCTACCAGATCCTTTGGACCGCCGGAGCCAGGGGTAATCACTCTGGAGGAATTGCCGGAAGTGAATACAGAGCAGATCATGTACTTTGATAACTTTATCAAGGGACTGTGGGGAGAGGAAGAGTTTATTGTGAAGCCGGAGGAGGTAAGACGCATTCTGGCTCTGATGGAAAAGGTCAGAGAATCTGCCAGAACGAAACAAAGTGTTTCTTTTAAAGACTAGCAAGCAGAGTGTACTGTAATGGAGGTCTGTTATGAGGTATGGATATGACATGCAGATTGATATGATCGACGAAAGCGAGATGGAATTCCGCAGCTATCAGGAAGTTCGGTTATACTATGCCCTCGATGGTGAGTTCCGGATTGAGAGGGAAGGAAAGAGTTACCTTTTGGGAACTGGAGACATATTTGTCGTCAATTCCAATCAGCCTCATGCCTTTCTGATGTATAGGGCTTCCCTTACAGTACTGTTTCAAATATCAAAGGATTTTTTAACTGAACTTACAAAAAATCCTATTATCAGTTTTGAATGCTCCTCTCTCCTTCATGAGTCGGCGGCTATGTCTCAGCTGCGAGGGCTGCTTAAGAGGACTTTGCACTACAGGGTGAATACCAGTTTTCTGGACAAGATCCGGGAATATGGGTATTGCTGTGATGTGCTGGAATGCCTGATTAAGAACTTTTCCGTCTGGAATATGGCCTGGAATCAGGAGGAGGGGCAAGAAGCCCGCCTGGAAGAGATTTTAAGTTATATACAGGCTAATTATGAAAAGCCTTTAAATCTTCAGATACTGGCGGATCATTTCTTTTTGTCTGTGCAATACCTCTCGAAGTATATCAAGAATCATTTGGGCATGGGCTTTTTTGATTATCTGGATGAGGTTCGTCTGTATCATGCTGTAGACGAACTGATTTATACCGATTTTTCCCTGACAAAGATCGCATATGATAATGGATTCCCTAATTTATCCTCGTTTAACAGGGCCTTTCGCCAGAAATATGAGACGACGCCGTCTTCGTATCGGAAGACAGTTATAAGGAGGCAGGAGAGAAAGCAGAAAAACAGTTCCGAACTGGAAACGACGAATCTGCTGCGCCGGTATTTCCAGAATAATCCGTTGGAGGAAGAAGACGACCGCTGGAAGGTGAAGGCGTTTGGTGATGGGAGCATACGCAGAGAGTTTCGCCAAAACTGGCTGAGAGTGCTGAATTTGGGTTCTGCAGAGGAGGTAAGGCAGGGATACATTCAGGAACATATTGTGGAATTGAAGCAGGAACTGGGGTTTGTATATGGACGGATATGGAGCTTATTCTGCAAAGAGAATCTGATCGATTTAGAGAGGGACGGAAGCTATCACTTTTCCGCATTGTTCCAAATGTTGGATTTTATGATGGAACACAAGATCACTCCCTTTCTGGTTCTGGCTCAAAAACCTAAGAAACTGGTGGATCCTGATTTAAAGAGCCTCTTATCAGTAAATTCTGCATCACCGGTCAATCTGGTCCGATACAAAAAGGTGCTTTCCCGATTTATGAAAGAGTGTATCTGCCGCTATGGGATCAGCGAGGTGGAAACCTGGAAGTTTGAATGCTGGTGGGAACGAAAAGATATCTACATAACCGATGTAGAACCAGAGTGGAGGGAGCGCTTCCGGATGGAATACGACTGTATTAAATCGCTGGTTCCCAAAGCGTCAGTGGGGGGATTAGGATTTAACATATACGATGCCAACGCCGCCGTTGAATCTTATTTAAAAAACGGACAGAAAGAGGAAAGATATCTGGATTTTCTTTCGGTCAGCCTCTACCCTTATGTACGGGAGCATAATGTAACCGGCAATAAGGTAGTTGATGAAAACTTTGTAGAGCGAAAGCTGGATTCATTAAAAATATTGTTGAACGACTATGGATACAGCGTGGCTGACTTGTATGTGACGGAATGGAATCTGTCTATCTCCGGACGAGACTGGCTGAATGACACTTGCTATAAAGGCGCTTATTTAATGAAAAATCTGATCGCTGCAGTTGATAAGGCGGCCTGCAGGGCTTACTGGGGAAATACAGACCGGATCGACGAGTATTATGATTTTATAGGATGCTTAAATGGCGGAAGCGGACTGGTAAGCAGAGACGGAATACGAAAACCAGCCTTTTATGCCATGAGCTTTATGAGCAGGTTAACCAAAAATCTGTTGGCAAAGGGCGATAATTATATGATAACCGCTACGAACCACGACAGCTACTTTATTGTCTGTCATAATATGCAGCAGCCGGACTTTGATTACTATCTTTCTGGTATGGAACGAAGGAAACCTCAAAGTATATTAACGTATTTTGAAAATCGTCAGATGCAGATTGATTTTACGTTATGTGGTGTAAAGGCTGGGGCCTATCGCCTGCGCAGATATTATGTGAATCAGGAAGCGGGAAGTGTATTTGACGAATGGGCAAAGATGGGCTATGTGGAGAGTGTGGATTTAGAAGAAATTGAGTATTTAAAGCTTGTATCTGTATCCGGAATGCAGACAGAAACGTGTCAGGTGAAAAAGGGGGAGATATCATTCCAGTCTCTCATGCAGGCTAATGAAATTCAGCTGATCCATCTGAAGCCGATAATTTAAAGGAAGATGCGGCGTCATAGTTATAGGAGGAAATACGATGTTTGATAATTTTTTAATTCGGGAAGACAGCCTGGAAAACGTACGTCAGGAAGGGAAAACGACAGGGTTTAAATTTGCAGTGCGTATTGCGGATTATCGAGGATGCTTTTTGTCTCTCCATAATGGCTATTACTTAGAGTGCGATGGAGTGGAATATCCGAAAAGTCTGCAAAAATTTGAAATTAATGGCAGGCCCCCCAGGGATTTCGACGAGATCAGGACCTGTATCTGGGAGCACTGGAATTATGATGATGAGGGCTATGTGTATGTGGTAAAGGAGGGCGGATTGAAGCCGGGAGAGCATGTCATCAAGCTGCAGCAGTCTGTTCTGGCTCAATACGGATATATGCCCTGGGATGAAGAGTGGGTAAAAAATCCACCGGAGCCAGGGAGAGGTGCAGGCGCGGGAAAAACGGCTTCGATCTGCGAATTTCGATTAAAGCTTCAGCAGCCATGACTTAAGAAACCGTCCACCGGGAAAGGAGAAGAATATGATAAAAAGAGGTGTTTCTTTATATAGTTACCAGCAGGCACAGTTTTTTAAACAGATGAATTGGAAAGATCAGATTGTGGAAGTCCATGACAATTTAAAGTGTGATGGCATCGAGATTATTGATGAATCAGTTATTCGGGATTATCCCTTTCCTTCGGAACAGTTTATATTTGAATGGAACAGTTTTATGGCCCGCTATGATATGAAGGCTGTGACCATGGATATTTACATGGATGTTCATCAGTTCAGGGATCATGTAATGACTCACCGGGAGGCAGCGGAGCGTCTGAAGCATGATATTAAAATTGCATCCAGATTAGGGTTTAAGAATGTACGCTGTCTCTGTCTGGTTCCCATTGACGTGATCGAGATGGCGCTTGATACAGCCGAAAAGTATGATGTACGAATTGGCAAGGAAATTCATGCCCCCCTCCCGATTAAACTGAGCGATAAGCCAAGACCGACTAAGGGGATGGCAGCGGCTCTGGATTACCGTATGGCAGATCAGATCATAGAATTAGCCCAGAGGACGGGAAGCAGGCACGTAGGTCTTGTGCCTGATTTCGGAATCTTTCAGCATTCTCCTGCCCAGATCAGTATTGAGTATGAGAAGCGTCACAGCAAATATCCTGAAATCATTGACTGGATACTGGATAACAGGTTTTCCTACACATTTGATGAGTTGTTTGACCGGATGAATGAGAAATTCCCTGGAAACGGCCTTGGATATGGTTTCGTAGAACGTTTTGGTCTGCGGGAAGCTTCTGCGGACCCGAAAGATCTGGTTGAAATCATCCCATATATCGTCAGCATCCACGGAAAGTTTTATCATATGACAGAAATAGAAGGACAGCCTGGGTGCTATGAGGATAAGAGCATTAATTATGAGGATCCCATACGGATTCTTTGTGAGAATGGGTTTGACGGTTACATTAATTCTGAGTACGAAGGGCAGAGATGCCAGCAGGATCAGGGAATTGCAGGTCTGGCCAATGAGGTGGAGGAAGTGCGCCGCCATCATGAGATGTTAAAACGTCTGATTGCCGGGTAATTCTCCAGAATATCTGGAGGATTACCTGGAATGGCAGTCTCATCACCGGTATAGAGGTAAATTAATTTTGCAGCTCCCTGATCAGTTCCCGAAGGCGGGATTTAATTCTAGTCCGGTGTATACCGGTGTAACCCTGTTTTTCCGCAAGCCGAAGCAGATACTCGCGGTATAATGCGACAATTTCAGGCTGCGAAATTTCAAAAATTGTAAAGGGCTCCGAGGTGTGTACCAGGAGCGCTTTATTATTTTCTTTTACCATGATGGAACTCTCCTGTTCAAGGGGCTCTTCCAAAGGAACAAAATGATAGGTCTCACAAGTCTCCATAATATGCAGGATATTCTTCAGATGCAGGGCATAAGTCTCCGGCGTATAGTAAAGGTGTTTTGCTGTACCATACGTGCAGACAATAGGGACAGTACCGGCTCGAACCTGTTCGGCGCTGGCCAGATGGACGATTTCAATCATGTTGTAATGGTTCCGGTCCTGTTTTTCCATTTCCTTATAATAAATTTCGCCCAAGTCTTTCAGTTCGGCATCTTCCCTTTGTTCAATCGTATTGTCGATTAACTCAAGCGGTGCGGTGACCCCGGAAAGGGAGAGCAGCTTTTGGATGCAGAAACCATGGGCAGCGTGAAAATTAACAAAGCACTGGAGCAGATTCCGTGGTTGGGAATAGGTATTCAGCATAGGCCGGCACAGAGATAAGTAGTCCTGAAATTCAGCCTCTATGGCCTGGAGCAGCCTGGGGTCAGTGGTCAGCATTGATGCATAGCTGGAAGTTTGACCGGACATGGAATGAGAGGCAAGAGCAATCTGTCCGGGCAGTAATAAAATAGTATGACGGTGGAGGCGGTCGCGGATATGAGGATAGAAGTATGCGTGTACCTTCCCGGTTATGTAGAGCGGCATCCAGCGGCTCAATGATTCCAGTATCTGGTCCCCGGAATAGATAGACGGAGTAATATGGCAAATCTCAAAACCCCTCTGTAAGCAGCCCAGCAGCCCGGCCTGCATACTGGCTGTAAAATCATAATCCTCCATCAGCCAGTCATCTGTTTCATCGGCCAGGATGCAGATCGTACATGGTTCCTGCCGGGTCTGCAGCTGCTGATACAAGGCCCGAACGGCGGCCCGTTTCCCCTCATTTCCATAGTAAATAAAATTCCCCCTGGAACTGATTGGCGGTGAGTACGAACTAAAATTCGATGCGGCTTCCTCTATTTTCAGAGATTCAAAGGTCCGCATAAACCGTTCCACCCCATCTGCATTTCCACTGAACCAGTGAAAGAGAAAATCCGACAACTGGCTTCGTTTCGCTGTTATAATCCGTTTGACCCCTGCCGTCTCAGCCAATGCACGCCGCTGATATTCCGTATTGCAGCGCTCTGAGAAATATAGCGCCATGCTGCGCAGGAGTTCAGGATTGCGGGGGACACCCCTCTTTCCATTGCGCAAACGGCTTATTATGGAAGGGTCAACCTGAATTGCCTGTGCGAGTTCCTTATTTTGTGTCTGGGTAAGATTCATAATAAAAAGCAATTTTTCATAGAACTGCATCGATCAGCCTCCTTTTTTTTAAGTATACCACATAGTCTTTCGTTTAACAAGAAAATGGCATCTGAAATGACAATAAAGTGGCATTTTCATTTCGAGTACTTATGCTTGAAATATTGCTTAACATCATTTAAAATAAAGTAATTAAAGCCATTAGAAAATGTGTCATTAAAAATGCCAATAAATGCCATTTGTTCAATGGCGGCTGTTATTATGGGAAGGGCACACGATGAAATGAGGTAGGTACAGAACTATGCTGTTAGATAAGAAAATTTTAGTTGTAGAGGATAATGAGATCAATCGGATGACGCTATGCGCGATTCTGTCCTCCCAATACACGGTACTGGAAGTGGAAAACGGAGCCCAGGCCCTTGCTGTATTGGAGAAATACAGGGAGGGGATTTCTTTGATTCTGCTGGATATTCAGATGCCCGTCATGGATGGATACACATTTCTTCGCCATTTTAAGGCAGATTCCCGATTTGCTTCTATTCCAGTCATTGTTACCACATCCAATGATCGTGAGGAAGACGAAGTGACTGCCCTTTCTCACGGAGCTACGGATTTCATTACCAAGCCTTACCGTGCCCAGGTTATCCTGCATCGCGCAGCCAGTATCATTCGTCTGCGTGAAACCTCCGCATTGCTCAATCAGATTCAATATGACCGGGTAACGGGTGTATACAGTAAGGAATTTTTTTACCAGCAGGTCAGGGATATCCTTTTCAGGAATCCCGATGTGAAGTATGATATCCTCTGCTCAGACATTGAGAATTTTAAGTTAATCAATGATTCCTTCGGCGTCTCTGCAGGGGACCGGCTACTGCAGCAGGTTGCAAAGCGGTGTACCCGGAGTCTGGGGGACCGCGGGATCTGCGGACGGCTGGGCGCGGACCAGTTCGCCTGCCTTCTGGAGCACAGGGAAGATTATGTGGATGAGATGTTCACACAAACCGATGACCGGATCAACAATGATTTTCATGACCAGAATGTAGTGATGAAGTATGGTATCTATATGGTAGAGGATCGTGAGGTTCCCGTTGAGCAGATGTGTGACCGGGCGCTTCTGGCGGCACAGAGCATCAAGGGGCGGTACGGAAAGCATTTTGCCTTATACGATGACGAGCTGAGAGGGACGCTGCTGCGTCGTCAGGCGATTACAGACGGCATGGAAAACGCCCTTGTCACGGGACAGTTTGAGGTCTATTTACAGCCAAAGTACCAGATCCGGGATGGCCGACTGGCAGGAGCTGAGGCGCTGGTGCGCTGGAATCACCCGGAATGGGGGTTACAGCCGCCGGCGGAGTTCATCCCTGTCTTTGAACGTAATGGTTTTATAACAAAGCTGGATCAGTATGTCTGGGAACGTGTCTGCATTTTGCTGCGGGACTGGGATCGGAAGGGCTATCCCTGCATCAGCATTTCAGTTAATGTTTCGCGGATGGATATCCATAATGTGGATCTGGCTGAGGTTCTGACCGGTCTGGTTGAGCGTTACGGGCTCTCGCCTTCCCGCCTGCATCTGGAGATTACGGAAAGTGCCTACACGGAAACCTCCAGGCAGCTGATTGAGACTCTGGGCAATCTGCGAAAAATGGGTTTTATTATTGAAATGGATGATTTTGGCAGCGGTTATTCCTCCTTGAATATGCTTACAGAAATGCCGATTGATGTGCTGAAACTGGATATGAAGTTTATCCAGACTGAGATTAAAAGGCCGGCAAGTCAGGGGATCCTGCCCTTTATTGTAAGTCTGGCCCGCTGGATGAAGCTGAGCGTGGTCGCAGAGGGCGTGGAAACCCGGGAGCAGCTGGAGAGACTTCAAAACGGCGGCTGTGATTATGCCCAGGGCTATTACTTTGCCAAACCTATGCCTGCCGAGGCATTTGAGAAGATACTGACGGCGCCGTCGTCAACCGGAGCCATAGAGGCCGGTCAGACCGCCGCACCAGAGGCCAGCGCCGGTTATAGAAAGGAAGAAACCAATGAAAACAGCAATGACTGCCTGGGAGACTTTGCAGGCGTTTTGCAGCGCCTGGTTTGAGAGACGCTGCGCAGCGGAAACTTACCTCTTTTTAGCTGAGGAGTTTTGTTTTGTGGGAACTGGTGAGAATGAATTTGCACACAGTCCACGGGAAATGAAAGAGTATCTGGAAAGGGATATTCTGGAGATTCCCGAGCCATTTTCTGTAGAATTAATACCCTATCAGGAACAGGAGATTGACTCCCGGACCTGCAATCTGTCAGTAGGGATGAATCTGATAAATTCGCAGTACCGCTGGCGGTTGAGAGGCTTTTTTACTCTGGTCAGAGATCAGGGAAATCATTGGCGTTTTCGCACCCTGTGGTTTTCAGAGCCGGGGAGCAGCCAGATGGGGGAAGAGCATTACCCCCACACTCTGGTGGTGGAAAACATTGTCAGACAGCGTCAGGAGCTGCTGAATGCATCGCTGCCCGGCGGTATGATGGGCGGATACATCGAAAAGGGCTTTCCCTTCTATTTTGTCAACGGCCGTATGCTGGAGTATCTCGGCTATACCGATGAGGCGGAATTTGTCGCTGACATTAAAGGGTTGGTTTCCAACTGCATGCACCCTGCTGACCGGGATTTGGTGGAAGCGGAGGTTGCTGCCCAAATGGCAGTCCGGGGCGAATATATAGTAGAGTACCGTATGAAGAAGCGGGACGATTCCTACATATGGGTACAGGATCTGGGGCATGAGGTTACCGCCGAGGATGGCAGGCCGGCCATAATATCGGTATGTATTGATATTACGGCGCAGAAAAAGGCTCAGGCTGAGATTATACATCTTTATAACAACGTTCCCGGCGCGGTATTCCGTGTACGGTATGATGAGAATTTTACTGTTGTGGATGCCAACGACGGACTGTATGAGTTTCTGGGTTATGCCCGTGATGAGTTTATTGCAATGGGGAATGGGATGGCCGCAGTGGTTTATCCGGACGACTTGGAAGGTGTGCGGGAAAGACTGATCACAGATGGGAACTATGGGGATACCGTACAGGATGAACATCGGTTAGTCTGCAGAGACGGAAGTGTTAAGTGGATATCGATGAAGGCCCAGCTGATGCCCGGAGATGACGGTGAGGTATATTTTTACGGTGTCTTTGTAGATGTTACGGACCAGAAACTGGCCCAGATCCAGATCAGGGAGTTATACGAAAAGGAACTGGCCTATTTTACACAGGCAGCTTTGATGGATGGAAGCATTCAGGGGCGTGTCAATGTCACACAGAATAAGGTCGAGAGCTATCAGGCCACGGACATTGCAGCCATCGCAAAGGCCGGGGATTCCTATGAGCAGGCAATCAGAAAACTGGCGGATTCCTCAACAGATACCGATTATGGTGAATATATCAGCATGGTTCTCGGAAGGGCACGCGTGCTGGAAGGGTTTTCCGCCGGAAAAACAGATCTTCATTTCGAGTTTTTACGGAAACAAACGGATGGCGGCGTTTTCTGGAGCAAAACTAATTTCAAATTTCATAAGAACCCTGAAAGCGGTGACGTAATCGCTTTCTTCTATACAATTGATGTTACAGAGCAGAAGATACAGGCGCAGCTCCTTGATAAAGTGACTGAGCTGGATTACGAGATTATTTCCGACGTTGACATTCGCAATGATACCTATCAAGTAGTCTCTTTTCACCCGGAAGCAGCCGGTATGATGCCAGTGAAAGGCCGTTTTCAGGCAGAGGCCAGAAAAATCGCTGCAGCTTTTATGGAGGAAGGCATTGGGCGTGAGTATCTCGCAAAATTGAATTTCGGTTATATGCGGAAAACATTGGCTGAACACGGCAGCTATAACTTCATGGCCGAAATCCGTGACAAAAACAATCATTCCCATGTAAAGCGGTATCAGGTTTTTTACATCAGCCAGGAACTGGGACGCGTGTGCATTGCACGTACTGATGTAACGGATATCATTCGCCAGGAACAGCAGCAGAAAGAGATCCTTTCAGCTGCCCTGACTGCTGCGGAGCAGGCAAATGCAGCCAAAACGGACTTTCTATCCCGGATGAGCCATGAGATCCGCACCCCTATGAATGCCATCATCGGCATGAGCGCTATTGCTGCCCAGGCTGTTGGCAATGATGAGCAGATTGCAGAGTGCATCTCTAAAATAGGAATCTCCTCCCGTTTCCTGCTCTCGCTCATCAATGATATTCTGGATATGAGCCGGATTGAAAGCGGAAAGATGCTGTTGAAGAATGAGAAAATACCCATGGAGGATTTTCTGAACGGCCTCAATGTCATCTGTTACAGTCAGGCAGAGGCAAAAGGCGTGGATTACGAGTGTATTGCAGCCCCCACCCTGGACGATTGTTATATCGGGGATGCCATGAAGCTGCAGCAGGTCCTGCTCAACATCTTATCCAATGCCATCAAGTTTACAGGTGAGGGCGGCAAGGTAACCTTTTCCGCTGAACTTCGCAAAAAGGTTAAAAATGGCGCTGAACTGCGTTTTATTGTCAATGACAATGGTATCGGTATCAGTGAGGATTTCCTTCACCACATATTTGAGCCTTTCGCCCAGGAGTCCATGGGAACCACTGCTTTATACGGAGGTACAGGGCTGGGACTGGCCATATCGAAAAGTATTGTTGACATGATGAGCGGGAAAATCACGGTGCGTTCCATCAAAGGTATCGGCTCAGAATTCATTGTGGATGTGCAGTTGGGCGTTACAGATGAAGAATCACGCCGCCGTAACAGGAAAAGGGCAAATCCCCATTTTTCTGCTTTGAAAACGCTGGTGGTGGATGACGATGTAATGGTGTGTGAAAGCGCGGTAGCTACGCTTAAGGAGATGGGGATTACTGCTGAATGGGCAGACAGCGGCCATAAGGCCATTAAACAGATACAGGAATTGTACGAGGCCGGCAGGCATTACGATATGATTCTGGTTGACTGGAAGATGCCTGAAATGGACGGAATCGAGACTGCCCGGCGTATCCGTGCGATAGTTGGTCCGGAGGTTACGATTATTATCATGACTGCGTATGACTGGGCAGCCATTGAGCATGAGGCAAAGTCGGCAGGGGTAAATCTTCTGATGAGCAAGCCCATGTTCAAATCATCCCTGATTTCCGCTTTCACCAGAGTATTAGGCGAGAAGGAGGAGACCGGGGCAGGGAATGATCCGGTAATATACGACTTTACCGGGCGCCGGGTTCTTCTGGTAGAGGATAACGCGATCAATACCGAAGTAGCTGTGATTATTCTTGAGAGCAGGGGATTTGTTGTGGATACTGCGGAAAATGGACTGCGGGCCATTGAGATGTTCAGCAAGTCCGAAGCAGGCAGTTATGATGCTATCCTCATGGATATCCGGATGCCTCAAATGGATGGGCTGACGGCTGCCAACAATATACGGCATATGACCAACGCCGATGCCGGGACTATCCCGATCATTGCCATGACGGCCAATGCTTTTGACGAGGATATTGAAAAGAGTAAAGCTGCCGGGATGAATGCGCATCTGGCAAAGCCGATTGAGCCGGAACGGCTGTTTCGGGTCCTGTATGATTTTATTCTGGGCCGAGAGGAGGAATAAACAATGACAGATGTGATGAATCATGAACTGAAAGCAATCCTCGACAGTATCCCCAGCGGTATGTGCATCTACCGTGTGGAACAGGAACGGCTTTATCCACTGTATCATAACCCGGCCTTCTTTAAAGTTTTAGGACCGTCAAAAAGGCACGCCCAGGTCAGGGAGCAGGTATCGTTCGCCGGCGTTCATGAGGATGACCGCGCTGCTTTGCAAAAAGAACTGGCCGGTCTGCTGGCAGGAGGAGATATGCTGCGGCATACCTGCAGACTTTTTCATGAAGAACTGGAGGAATACCGGTGGATATGTATGGAAGGTGCCCGAAGAGCGGCGTCTGATGGGAGTGTGTTTCTGTATGTGGTTTACAGCGATGTGACAGAACAGAAGCGGGTTGAGCAGTACTTTCAAAATACTCTGCAGAATCTTCCCGGCGGGGTAGTGGTAGTCCGCTATGAAGAGGATGGCAGCATTATCCCTGAATACATCTCGGAAGGTCTTGCAGTAACCACTGAGATGCCGCTTGAGGATACCTGGGAGTTATATCGCCAGGATGCCCTGACAGGCGTCCATCCGGACGATCTGGAACGTGTGCGTCAGCAGCTGAATGCATATTTTGTCAGTGGAAAGAGCCAATGGGAGATCGAGTACCGGCTCTTAAAAGGGTCAGGAGGCTATGTATGGGTAAAGAACACCCTTTCGCTCATCGAACATGAGGGCGGCGAAAAGAAGATATATTCCATCTTCAACGATATGACAAAAGAGCGTGAAGAACGTGCCCGTGTCCGGCAGAATTACAATGATCTGCTTCTGCAGCATCATCAGAAGTCGGACCCCAACGCCCTGGTGATGGGGCACTGCAATATCACTGAGGACAGGATCATACAGATCAGCGATCAGACTGGAGCCGGGCTTTTAGATAGATTTGGAGTTGTCCGGGAGGATTTTTTTACCGGTCTGTCCGGGTTGATTGTGGAGGAAGAAGACCGGAAAAAAATTCCGGAACACCTTTCTGCGCGCCCCCTCGCTGGCCGCTTTTGAGCGTGGAGAAACTGTAAAAATACAGGAGGTCTACGTTCAGCTGCCAGGAGAGGAATCAGGGCGTTATGTAAAATTTGAAATGAAGATGGTGGCTACACCGGACAGCGGCGATGTCACGGGTATCTTGACGGTTACGGATATTACAGAGCAGACTGTTTCCGACCGGATCGCTCGCCGGCTGTCGGTCAGTGGTTATGATTTCGTAGCGGATGTGGACTTAAAGCGTGACACCTACAAGATACTGTCCCAGGATGAAAATGCCAGATGCATGCCGCTTAAAAAGGGGATTCACTCATACCGGGTGACCCAGCTGCTAAAGTGCGGGATTGTACCAAGGGACCGGGAACAATTTCGGAAGGGTCTTGATCCTGAACGTATGCTTAACAGGCTGAAACAGGGAAGGACCTATACATTTGCCTATTCCATGGTTGACAACGAAGATATCCGAACCAAGAATATCACGGTTTCCCCCATTGACCTGCGGCTGGGCAGGGTATGTCTTACCAGGACGGATATTACGGATTCTATCCGGGAACAGCGGCTGCTGCTCCGGGCGGTTGCCTGTATCTGCGAACTGGCCGCCTTCATTGACGTTGCTGCGGGGACCTTTCTCATGTATACCAGGGAGATGATTCTGGAAAATCTGCCGCCCCATGCCGCGCAGAACTATAATACGGTTTTGGATAAACTGGCAGGCAGCTATGGGACGGCGTGCGGCCATGAGGAGGTGAAAAGTAATTTTCGTCTGGAAACTCTGCTGCGGCAGTTGAAAGAGAAGCCGGACGGCTACGAATTTGTCCTTCCTTATCAGAGCGGGGACAGTCTGCGGTATAAGCAGATCAATGTTTTGTGGGGGGATCAGAATCATAAGACAGTCTGCCTGCTGCGGGCAGATGTGACGGATATGCTGGCGGCAGAACGGGAAGTGAAGGCAGAGCTGGAACGGGCCCTTCTGCTGTCCCGTGAAGCCAGCCTCGCCAAAAGTGATTTTCTGTCTGCAATGAGTCATGACATCCGCACACCTATGAATGCGATCATGGGAATGACCACATTGGCGAAGGCCAACAGCAGTGATCCCCTTAAGGTTCGGGACTGCCTGCAAAAAATATCTTTCGCCTCCATTCATCTGCTGAACTTAATTAACGATGTGCTGGACATGAACCGAATCGAGAGGTCACAGATTACGTTGAACCGGGAGCGGATATACTTATCGGAACTGGTACAGCAGGTTGGGGAGATTATTGTTCCCCAGGCAGAACAGGCGGGGCTGAACTATGAGATTCAGCTTGGCGAGATAGAAAACTCCTGTTTTTACGGCGATACCCTGCGTCTCTCCCAGATCCTCATTAATGTTTTAGGCAATGCGGTCAAGTTCACACCGCGGGGAGGGATTGTGCGTTTTAAAGTGGAGGAACTTTCTGCGCTGTTGGATACCCAGTGGGTATCTTACCGTTTCACGATCAGTGACACGGGAATCGGTATGGAGGAAGAGACGCTGGCACATCTCTTTGAACCCTTTGTCCGCAGCCGTGTCGTATCCCGGGTGGAAGGGACAGGACTGGGCCTGAGTATTGTCAAGGGGCTGGTCGACCTGATGGGAGGCAGTATAACCGTTCAGAGCGAATTGGAAAAGGGTACAGTATTTATCATTGAGCTCAAAGGCGAGATCGTGTCACCCGGCCACAGTCAGCTTGCCCCGGAACCGCCTTCAGAAGCTGTAAAGGCCGATCTTTTTTCAGGACGCCGCTTTCTGATCGCAGAAGACAACGCGATCAACGCAGAAATCATTTCCGAACTCCTGCGTATGTGCGGAGCACAAATCGAAGTCAAAGGTGACGGGGCGCTGGCCGTGGAAGCATTCCGTGCTGCGGCGCCGGGAACCTACGATGCCATCCTGATGGATATTCAGATGCCTGAGATGGACGGTTATGAGGCTGCCCGGGCCATCAGAGCGAACCGAAGACCAGATGCCGGAACCATTCCCATTATCGCCATGACCGCCAACGCTTTTGAACAGGATGTGAAAGCAGCTATGGAAGCCGGGATGAACGCTCACATTGCAAAGCCTCTGGATGTGAAAGTTCTGTATGAAAAGCTGGCCAGGGAACTGGAATAATCGTGGTTAGAGATGCAAAATCTTCGGGTGATTTTATTTGAGGAGAGATACCGCGTGTTGAATGACAAAAAGATAAAGCAAACAATCATCGCCATATTTTTTATACTTCTTCTGCTATCCGTTCTTATTATATTTATGCTGTCAAAAGCAGAGAAAAAGAGAAATATTGTGCAGGCAGAATATATAATGGCCAGTGAAATCAGCAAGGTTCAATATGCGATTGATTCCCGTTTGTTAAATACAGAAATACTTGAAATGATTATAGTTAATAACCATGGTACGGTTACAGATTTTGAAATGATAGCTGAGCGTTTATATGAAAATGATCCTGCAATCCGTTGTTTACAGCTGGCGCCGGATGGAAACGTGACCTATGTTTATCCATTGGAAGGCAACGAAAGTGCATTTGGCAGCCTTTTTGATCATCCGGACAGAAGATCGGAAGCCATGTATGCCAGAGATACCGGAAAGATGACTTTGGCAGGACCGTATGAACTTTCCCAGGGGGGCCTTGGTCTGGTGGCCAGAAATCCTATTTATTTGGAGAACAGGCATCAGGAGGGAACCTTTTGGGGGTTCAGTGTGGTTGTACTGAACGTACCGGAAATATTTAATAAAGCAGAACTGGAAAGCTTATCAGATCAGGGATATTCCTATCGAATATACAGAGTAAGGCCTGAAAATGAGGAAGTCCAAATCATTTCCAGTAACACAGAAAGCGATATGCGGGATGCTGTAGAGGGTGAGATTACTGTTCCAAACGGAACCTGGTATTTAAGTCTTCGTCCTAAAATCGGATGGGTTTCATGGAAAAACATTGTTTTGGAAAGTATAGTAGCCCTGATCCTCAATACGCTGCTTCTATTGCTGACCTATGGAGGGCTTACGATCGTGCAGCAGAAAAAGAAGATGACGGAACTGGCCAATACAGATCCGCTCACAGGTTTATATAATGTCCGTTATTTTATGACAACAATCAAGCAGTTATACGAATGCAGACAGTCATTTGGAGTTCTTTATCTGGATCTGAATAAATTTAAAGAAGTCAATGACCAGTATGGACATGATACGGGAGATAAGCTTCTCGTGGAGGTAGCGGCGCGAATCGGAGACTGCCTTAAAAAAGAAGATATTCTGTTCCGCATAGGCGGAGATGAATTTTGTATCGTAGTTATGGATACAAATTCCGGCGATTTTTATGACGCTCTGATCAGGCGGATTGTGGAGCGGATTTCCAGGCCCTACGCAGTAGCAGATATTATACTGTATCCTGGTATCAGCTGCGGCTATTCAAGATTTCCGGAAGATCAGTCCGATATAGAAAAATTGATTCAGGAAGCGGACAGAAATATGTATACAATGAAAAATATGTGAGCAAAATCCCGGGATTAGAAATCCCGGGTAATGTTTTTTATCCATTCCATGGTCTGACGAAAGGAAGGGCTGCCTGCCGTAAGCTTTGTCTGCATGGTAAAATTCTCCGTATATTCTAAATAAAATCAGATTTATTTTCTTACTGCATTGTCATAAAAACGGAAATAGTCCGGGCGGTGCCGGGACTGGGTATATTCAAACATCACGCCGTCACTGTTGTAGGTCTGACTGCTGACTACCGCCAGACAGTTATAATCCTCGGTGTTGATTTTTAAGTATTTTTCATCAATCTGCGTCATCTTTTCTACAGTCATAATCCGCTTGCTGTTTACGATCGTCATATGCAGCGTCTGCTCCAGATATTGATAAATGGAATTTTCCGCGATTTCTTTTGTGAGGCCGGGGATAGCCTCTTTTAAAAAATAATTATGATTTAGGATCACCGGCATACCATCTAAATAGTGCAGGCGCTGGATATAGTAGATATCTGCTCCAACGGGAAACCCCGTATATTGAGCCTGCTTTTCACTGATCGCGAACTCAGTAAACAAAAGGGCCTTCGTAATGGGCTGGTGACCGTTTCGCACAGCAGATTCCCGGAAGCTTTCTATCTCTCCGATGGTAAATGCGGCTTGCGCTATAGGCCGGTAGATATTACGGACGCCTTTTCCCTGTATGGTTTGTACGTAACCATCATTTACCAGACAACTGACTGCCCGGCGCAGAGTATTGCGGGAGCAGTGATAGGTTTGGATCAGTGTGTTTTCTGAGGGTAAAAGTTCTTGATAAGTGAAAATATCGTTTTCAATTTTCTGTTTTAAGTCTTTATAAATCGTTTCGTATATTGCTTTTGGCATTGCGATTCACCTCGATTCTATTTTCCAACCGTCTAAACTGTTACAATATATTATAGAAAGTGAGCGTATAAATGTCAATAACTTGTTTAAACAACTTTTGTGAAAAATGATTGACATGTTTTAACAAGTATGTTATAACAAAAACAAGAGACATGTTTAAACAAGTTGAGATATTTGAAAGTCAGGTGGGTGAGAATATGAAAAATAATATTAAACTGGTTGCTGTTGATATAGACGGTACGTTTGTCCGGTCGGATTATACTTATGATATTCCGCGGTTTCAAACCATTTTATCCCGTATGAAAGATGCCGGCTGTAATTTTGTCGTAGCGAGTGGAAATCAATATTATCAGCTAAGAGATCTTTTTCCGGGATATTATGATGAATTATCCTTTGTAGCGGAAAATGGAGCTTTTGTAAAAGACCGGAAGGAACTTGTTTTTACTGCGAATATGCCAAAAGAAACAGTAGATTTTGTTATTGACATATGCAGAGAATATCCCGAAATATTAAATGTTTTATGTGGAGTGGACAGCGCATACTGCCAGCATGGAACCGTAAGCCAGGAGTTTTTTGAACTTACAAATATCTATTATCATCGCTTGAAGTGGACAGACGATTTAAAAACGGTAAAGGATCAAATATTGAAATTTGCGCCTACCGTTCCGGAAGAAAAAACATATTTTTACTACGACCTGTTATGTAAAAGACTGAAAGGGAAAGTGGAACCTACAACCAGCGGCCATGGATCGATCGATTTAATCATGCCCGGCTGTCATAAGGCATCCGGCCTTAAACGGCTTGTGGAGCGCTGGGGTATCACTCCGGAGCAGTGTGCTGCCTTCGGGGATGGGGGGAACGATATCGAAATGCTGAACTATTGCGGTCACAGCTATGCGATGGAGAACGCTTCTGAAAATGTAAAAAATGCGGCAAAATATGTGTGCCCTTCAAATGAAGAAGATGGTGTACTTGTTACGCTGGAAAAAATATTTACTTAGTTAGTGGTAAGCAATATATTTAAAAAGGGAGAACAGAATGAAATTGGATTGTAATATTGCAGAAGCAGAGTTGGAGAAAGCAGAAAAATCCAACCCCGGGCCTTGGGCAGCACATTCCCGTTATGTGGCGGCAGCTTGTAAAGAAATAGCGCTGCATTGCGATGGCATGTCTGCCGATAAAGCCTATATTTTTGGATTGCTTCATGATATTGGACGTTACGCCGGAGTCAGTTCAGAAAAACATCTCATAGGCGGCTACCGTTATTGCATGGAATATGGGTGGGAAAAGGCAGCACAGATTTGTATTTCTCATGCGTTTATGATACAGGATATTCATACTTCTATCGGCATATTTGATGTCAGTAAGGAAGAGTATGAATTTATGGAGCAATTCATAAGAAACGCTACCTATGATGATTATGACAGACTGGTACAGTTATGTGATGCTCTGGCATTACCAACTGGATTTTGTCTGTTAGAAAAACGCTTTGTTGATGTGGCAATCCGTTACGGAATCCACCCCTCTACGATAGATCGTTGGAAAAAAACTTTAGAAATTAAGGATATGTTTGAGAAAAAAGTAGGATGTTCTATTTATGATTTACTGCCAGGCCAGGCATTTGTGCTATAATATATTCAATAATATGGAGGAGAAGCGTAAATATATGGATAATATAAAGATTATTTTCTTTGATATAGATGGAACACTGATTGACATGAAGAAGAAGCGTATATCAGAAAAGACGCTTGATACATTGATACGGCTAAAAGAAAAGAATATGATTCTTGGTGTTGCGACAGGGAGAAGTCCTTTGGGGCTGCCACAGTTCAAAGGTATGGAATTCGATGTGTTTCTCACATTTAATGGTTCCTATTGTTTTAACAGACAGCAATCCATATTCAGCAATCCAATTCCAACCGATGATGTAAAAAAAATTATTTCAAATGCGGCTTCAATTAACAGACCGGTATCAATTGCAACAAAAGAAAAACTGGTTTCGAACGGGAAAGACGAAGACTTAGTGGAATACCACTCCTTTGCAAATCTTGAAGTGATAATTGATGATAATTTTGACGATGTGCTAAATAATAATGATATATATCAAGTGTTGGCGGGCTGTCATAAAAAAGATTATCCAGAATTAATGAAAAATATTAGCCACGCTAAAATTACTGCCTGGTGGGATAGAGCTGTTGATATTATTCCGACAAGCAGCAGTAAAGGGATTGGGATAGATAAAATCCTTAAATATTATCATTTGGATAAATCAGAGGCACTTGCGTTTGGAGATGGAAATAATGATATTGAGATGCTTCAGGCCGCAGGCACGGGGATCGCAATGGGAAATGCATCAAAGGAATTAAAAACGGTGGCGGATGGCGTTTGCGGTAATGTGGAAAACGATGGAATTTATTACTATTGTATGGAGCATGGTCTGATATAGAGATAATCTGTAAGGCAGAAGTTGGCAATGTGTGGCTGATATACCCCGATTCAAGGAATTTGAACCGGGGTTTCTGCATTATTGACAGGCAGTAAACTTCCAGGCTTTCGATCTCCGCGATATTTTCCTGGGTCAGACTGATGCGGCGGCCGTTTTCTTCCGGGGAATTCTGGGAGAAAAGGTAGAGTAAGTTGCACAGTTTTAAAAAGGAGTTATTATAATCCTGATGGGTGCTCTCGTACAGAAGTAAATTGATGTAGGAGGCATTCTAGTCCAGCGTCCGAAGCGTCAGCTCCTTATTCTCACAGATCATCTGAAGAAAGTATTCATTTGGGAAGCACAGGGTTCCATGTCGGATAAAGCGATCGTGGATATGGAGTGTTCTATTTTAAACACAGCCCGGTGACTGCCTGGGAATACGGTGCTGGCACTGTGCAGGGAAGAAATCTTGCGGGAGCCGTTTTCGTGCTCCAGAACCGTTAAGGCAATACCGGATATGATGTAGTGGTCGATCATACCATAAACGGAGGAGGGCGGCAATGGATTGTCCTGTCAGACAGAATGGAAGGAATTTGATAAGAAAAAATGCAGAATTACAGTCTTAAAAACAACTCTGGATAAGGAACTGGCGGAGGAATACGGTGTTCCCGGGCTTAAGGCCAGCCCGCTGATGTAGGAGGGCCAGGTGTTCTGGGCCGATTATGCGAAGTCGGAAGTGGCCATATGCAGCTGCAATGACGGCCTGCGCCCTGTGATATTCAAAGTGGAGGCGACCGATGGCTGACAGTATAACGAGCTACGAACCACTTATCCAGCATACCGATACCGGCGCGATCAGTGATCCGGCCGCGGCACTTCGAATGGAGTGAAACGGGACGATGTCATTGTCATTCTGTCCGATTTAAAAACAGGAGAAAATACCTGGAGTTTTGAACCGAATGCTGTGTATACGGACTGGAACTGGATTTTGATCCGGGATGGCGAGACGTCTGAGTGGGTTGTGGATGATTATGGGAATGAATAGAGAGGAAATGTAAAAATAATTTTATAAAATGGAAAGGACATTGAAGGAGATTATGGCACAGGAAATTTTATTGATAGAAGATGATTACACCATTCGTACTGCTTTAAAATATGCTTTAGAGGATGCTGGATACCAGACTTTGGAAGCGGAATCCATGGAGGCGGTCCGGCGGGTTTCGTGGAAGGAGGTAGATCTGATTTTGTTGGATCTGGGGCTGCCGGACGGACATGGCCTGCAATTTTGTGATGAAGTATGCCGGGCTGGCGGTCCTGCAGTGATTATCGTGACGGCCCAGGATGACGAGCAGGAGATTATCTGTGGACTGAATACAGGTGCGGACGATTACGTGACGAAGCCATTTAAACTGGGGGTACTGCTGTCGCGTATTGGCGCAGTTCTTAGGCGCAGAAAGCGGGAGGAAACAGAGAGCATGGCTGTCGGCGATGCGATTGTCTGCGGACCTGTGACATTATATAAGTCCGGAACTACGGCTACGGCTGATGGAAAGCAACTTCAGCTGACTGCCGGAGAATACCGGCTCCTGGAATACTTAATGGAAAATAAAAACCGGACAGTAACCAGAGCTATGATCTTGGGGGCGTTGTGGGATCAGCAGGGGAATTACGTGGAGGACAACGCCCTGACCGTTCTGATGAGACGTCTTCGTGAGAAACTCGGTCCCAATGGACAGCAGATAATCAGGACTGTGCGGGGAATCGGATATAAAGCGGAGGATGGATATGAAAAGTAAAGGGCAGAGAGCTGCTGTTACCACAGGTCTGATGGGATTGTGTCTGTTGTTCTGTCTGGCGGTTTCTGTCTCTGTCGTCAGGCGGTGCGAAGCGGCTTTCTATGATCGGGCGGCAGCGGTGGCATCTGTATTTCCGGATAAAGCCTCTGATGTGATGGCGGCATTAAAAATTCCATCTGCCGCCGATCTTTTGGCCGGCCGTAACATACTTTCCGCCTACGGTTATAATGGACAACTGCTGGACGTAAGGTTTATAGCCGCAGAGATCATCAGTGTCTCTCTGCTTTATTTGCTGTGTTTTTTTATAATTGCGGCACTGGCTTTGGCGGCAGGAAGACGAAGGGAAGCCCGTCGGATTGCGGATCTGGTTCAGTATCTTCGGCAGGTGGAAAGCGGTGTATATCCGGTGCTGCCGCGTTCAGGGGAAGATAAATTCTCCCATTTGGAAGACGAATTGTATAAGACAGTATCCGCCTTGCGGGAAAGCCGGGAGATGGCTGCGCTGGGAAAAGAAAATTTAGCAGTGAATCTGGCCGATATCTCCCACCAGTTAAAGACTCCGCTGACCGGTGTATCCCTGATGGGGGAGCTGCTTCTTAACAGCCTTACCGATAAAAAACAGAGACAGGCGGCAGAGACGATCATCAGCCAGAATAGCCGAATGACGGATCTGGTGTCTTCGCTTTTAACTCTGTCCAAATTGGATGCGGGAGTATTGCCGCTTAACCGGAAACCAGTTTCGGCTAAAGATGTGATTTCCAGTGCGGTGCAGGCGGTTGATCCGCTGTTAAAACAAAAAAGGCAGAACCTGGTGATTCAGGGAGACAGCGATTCCGTTCTTTTCTGTGATTTCGGCTGGACTGCGGAGGCATTTGGTAATCTTATAAAAAACTGCAGTGAACACAGTCCGGAAGGTTCCCAAATCACCGCAGCAGCTGAGCAAAATCCAATCTATACCCAGATTACAATAGAAGATGAAGGCCCTGGCTTTTCCCCAGAGGATATCCCCCATCTGTTTGAACGTTTTTATCGGGGAAAGCAGGCAGTCCGGGGAAGTATCGGTATCGGGCTGGCTCTGGCAAAATCCATTGTCGAACGACAGGGAGGTGAGCTCTATGCAGAGAACAGCAAGGACTGCAGCGCACGATACGTAATTCGTTTTTATGAACACGCGCCAGAAGAAAATAATGAGTATATGCGGTCTCTGACACCGAATTGTTAGTTTGGTTTAGTAAAATGGTCTGCAAAGGAGGTAATTAAAATTATGAATATTCTTCGCTGCGAACATCTTACGAAAACTTATGGCTCGGGTTCTACCATGGTAAATGCCTTAAACGGGGTGGAGCTTGCCGTCGAAAAGGGCAGTTTTGTAGCTATTGTCGGCACTTCAGGCTCTGGAAAGTCTACACTGCTCCATTTGCTGGGAGGGGTAGACCGTCCAACATCCGGCCATATCTTTATTGAGGATACAGACATTGCATCTTTGAGCGAGAAGCAGCTGTCCATCTTCCGCCGCAGGAAGGTAGGGCTGATCTACCAGTTTTATAACCTGATTCCTACACTGGATATTCGTCAGAACATTCTTTTACCTATGCTGCTGGATGGGCAGAAACCGGATGAAAACCGTTTTTCGGAGCTGGTTCAAACGCTGGGCCTGGCGGATCGGCTGTCCCACCTGCCGCACCAGCTATCAGGAGGACAGCAGCAGAGGGCGGCAATTGGCCGGGCCCTGATCTACCGGCCGGCCATATTAATGGCTGATGAGCCGACTGGAAATCTGGACCGGAAGAATTCTCAGGAAATATTAAGCCTTTTAAAGGTGTCAAACCGACGGTATAAGCAGACGATACTTTTAATTACGCATGATGAATGACTGGCTTTGGAGGCCGACCGGATTATCACCATAGAGGATGGCCGCATCATTTCAGACCGGGAGGTGAGAAAATGATGGTGCTGTTTCGTTATACGCTGGAAACTCTCCGCCGAAACAAGTATACTTCACTTTCCATTATGGCTGCCATACTTCTTGCATCCACACTGCTGTACACCTTATGTTCCTATGGATATAACCAGTGGCGGTGGGGAATAGAAATTGCAGAATATAATGGTGGATCCTGGCATGGGGAATTGGGCGGCAATTTAAAACAGAAGGACCTGGAACTGGTGGATCATAATATCCACGTGAAAGAGACTATGGTGAAAGGGCCATTTCGATCCATAAAGCTGCCGGATGACGCTTCCATTCCTTATCTGTTCCTTTTGGATGCGGATAAAAATTACTGGGAGGAGATGGGGGAGAAGAACGGTATTCTGGAAGGACGGGTGCCGCAAAAGCCGGGAGAGGTGGTGGTATCCAAGACATTCTTTGAGAAAAATCCACAGTACCGCCTGGGGGAGACCCTGACGCTTCCAAAAGGAAAAAGGCAGCTGGGAGATGAGAACCTGGGCACCGGAATCTACAGAGATGGAGAGGCGTTCGTTCAAAATGATGAGGAGACCCTGACGCTGGTGGGAAAAATTGATGTGACAACCCCTACCACGGTACCTGGCTATTATTCTATGGGTTATCTGGAACGCTCTGCCATATTACCGGAAGATGATCTCGTTGTTTATCTGAAAATGAATCAAATGAGGGACATCTATAAGGTAATGCCTGAAATTGCAGAAACGCTTGGGATTGAGAAGGATGAATATGGACAGTACAAAAATAATTTCCGCTATAATACAGTGTTATTGAGGTATTTTGGAATATTTGATCCGCAGGAACCGTTTAACCCCCTAAATTATATTAATGTAATAATCTATGGGCTGCTGATCTTTTTGTCGGCTATGGCGTTTGTCCTGATTATTCAGAGCGCCTTTGCGTTGTCTGCCGTTTCTCAGGCCAGACAGCTGGGGATGTTCCGCACAGTCGGAGCGACTCCGGGCCAGATACGTCTGACGATTCTGATGCAGGGAGTCCTGCTGGCGTCCATTCCCATTCCGTTGAGTCTGGGGCTGGGTCACCTGTTTATATCTTTTATGTATGGACTTTATACCGATATAGCGGGAGATTTGCTGTATTTTCCGATTACGGTTCGTTTTTCCTGGGGCATTGCAGTGTTGGCAGTGCTGGTTTCTCTGGCTACTGTGCTGCTGTCTGCATTCCTTCCCGCGAGGTGGATTGCCGGATTGTCTCCATTAGAGGCTATACGGGATCCTGAGGGAAAACAGCGGATAAAAGCAGGCAGACACTGCTGTTTCTTCTCCCAAATATCCGGAATCTGCGGGCAGCTGGCTTTCGCCTCCTACAGGGCCAATCGCAGGGCTTTTCGGTCCGGCATCATTGCCATGACCCTCTGTCTGGTTCTGGTACTTTCTTTTTTCAGCCAGCTTTTAATCAGCGATCTGGTATCAGAACGGAATCGGCAGGCCAATCACTACAATATCAGGGCAAGACTGCAGATGACAGAGGAACTGGATCCTGCGCTGTGGGAGGAGGTTAAAACAATACCAGGTATAGTGGAAATGGCATATTACAGCGCAAAAAGGGTATCTCTCTGGGTTTCGCCCTCGCAGGAACTCGACGCTTTTTCGGAGAAAGGCGGGCTTGCATCGATCGATGGCGGACAGTTCAGCGTGGTGGAGAGAAACGGCAAATATCGTATCCAGGCAGAGATTATTGGGTTAGAACCGGAATATTTCGACGCGTGGTGCCGCCGGCAGGGAATAGACCCAGTCCCATATTATAATACCGGTCAGCACAGGGCACTTGCCATGAGCTGGGCACCGGCGCACCCGTTCAGCAATAATAATGAGAAGGCCAAAGAGTTTTTTCCTTTTTTAAAGTTATCGCAGGGTCAGCGGCTTGAACTGGAAGAAAAGACGGATGATTCCATGGATTCGGATTATACATTTTCTTTTGATGTCGGCGCGGTAATAGACGGACCGCCACAGATCGATTATAATCCCAGGGATTACCGGGTCATGCTCTGTGTTCCCATGGAGACGTATTACGCTGTGGCTGAACATTTTCAGCCGGAATACGCAGCCGCGTCTTATCGTACGTATCTGCTTCTTAAGACTTCGGGAGCCGATGACCTGGCGGTTACGCAGCGGGTGCGGGAAATATGTGAGACGAATCTGTCCACGGAGGATGTGTCGCTTTACAGCCTTGAGGAAGACCGATTGAGTAATGAGACCGGAGGCCGGGCTATGGGGGCGGTGATTAACTGTATCGGCGCATTGCTGGGCTTTATCGGAATATCTCATGCCTTTTCATCGGTTACCGGTTCTATGCACCAGCGTCGTAAGGAATTCGCCATGCTGCGGTCGGCGGGAATGGATTCAGCGGCAGTCAGGAAGCTGCTGGTTATAGAAGGTCTGCGAATGGCCATTGCGCCAGCGCTTCTGGCGATTCCAATCATTGCCGCGATGTGGGCATTTCTCCTGAAAACCACAGAGATATCCTGGAAACCTTTTTTGCTGCAGCTTCCTGTTGGAAAGATGAGCAGCTATATGTTGGCAGTTACGGCGGTGATGTGGCTGGCCTATTTGATTTCTTCACGGTGGATTCAAAAAGATACGATTATTGATGCAGTTCGGGATGAGACCATATAGGGGCTGTAAGGTAAGAATTTTGGACTTAGGTATGACCTGCTACAGGGATACTGTTTATGACAGTGTCCCTTTTCCATTGATAAAGGGTGATATTCTTTATATTCTTCCATCAGGCGTTATAAATAAAAACTCTCAACGTTTATATATACGTCGAAAAAAGTCGAGATATACCGATTGATTTGCCATAAATTTCCATAGTATGATTGAAGGTGATAGGGAGAGGAGAAAAGCCATGAGAGAAAGAGAGATAGAAAATCTTTTGCTACGGCTTGGAGCGAATCGATCATATACAGGATTTTACTATGTAATATCTGCAGTACAATTATCCATAGAAGATGGTAATAAGTTACAATTAATATCGAAATGGTTATATCCAGAGGTAGCAAAGAAATATCATACATCAGTACAATGCGTAGAGAGAAATATCAGAACGCTGGTTGCATTAATATGGAATAAAGGTGACCGGTCACTGTTCGAACATATTGCCTATACCCCTTTGAGAAAGAAACCGAATAATGCCGCATTTATTTCTATATTGGTTTCCTATCTTTGCGACGAGAGCTAGGGCGGAGTTATATTTTTACTGCTTTTTAATAACTGCCAGATGAATTGGTGCATCCAGTCTACGGTTCCCTGTAATTTTACATTTTCAGTATTTAATTCGTCGATTTTATAAGTGAGAATTGCAATGATTTCACGAGTGTTATTTATCTTATGCGGAGCGATGATTCTTCGAACAATGGGAGAGGATGAAGCAATCATTTGATCAGCAAGTAATTCATCACGTTCATAACAGTTTAAATTGACGAATTCTTTATATTCTATTGGCAGCAGCACCATATCAAGATCACATCTCGGACAGACCGCATATTTGGCTAAAGGATAATAAGAATAAAACCCGCATTTTTTGCAAAAATATACTGATAAGTCGCGCATAAGAAATCTCCTTTTAAAACTTTTTTATAGTTAGATTATAACTCTAAAAAAGTTTTTAAGGAGCATACAGTAATTCGACAAAAAACGACGTATACTCTGCAGACCGGTGATCCAGACCGGTTTGCGGAGTTTTTAATACTTTTTATCCCGTATTCCCAGCTCACCGAGCATCAGAAGCATCCACATAATCGGAGTTGCAATTGGCAGATTCAGATTTACAAACGCCTGTGCCGAGTAACAGAGCACTGCAAAAAATGCGGCTGTGATATACTGGTTTTTACCGGCTCTGCGAATGACTCTCACTGCAAAAGAAATCAAAAAGGCAAGGTACGCAATTAATCCGGCAAATCCTACTGTGACGAGATAATGCAAATACTCATTATGCGCGTTATCAAATGTCTGACCGTAAATGTTTCCTTTTGTCTTATTTAATAACACAATTCCAAAAGTATCAGGGCCGAAGCCAACAATCTTTTTCCTCAATGGAAACTGGTTAAAGCATTCCATGGCATTGCGCCATATGTAACCCCTGTGAGTCCCCCAGTCATCATTAAACAGCAGATAACTGCCAAGAGTTCCATACCGTTCTGCGTTTCCTTGGAAATTAACATCAACGAGTGCGTATCCGACACCCAGAATGCAAAGTACCAGAAGTGCCATCCAGGTTCTTTGCAAGCCTCTGCAGCCTGTCGGCTTATATTCATTTCTACTGAAAATATGAGTCTGCATAGAGGAAGACATGTTTTTCTTATGGGCATTTACAAAATCTGTTCCGTAAACGAAGGCGCAGAGAATCCAGAGAAGTAATATGAGAAAGAGAAGGCCATCGCTTTGGGATATGATCTGAAACGCGCTGTCGATCTCCGGCACGCTGGTTCCCAGCCCGGTATTAATCCAGTCAATGCATTGGATCACCGAGAAAAATGAAGTGACGATTAATAAATAGGCTTTGACACCCTTTTTGTTCTGAAACAGATAAAGCGGAAGAAAGCCGAACAACGCGGCCAGTGACAGGTAGGCATTATCGCTGATCCCCATGACCAATGCAAAGATGCTGATAATGAGACTGACAAAGTACAGACACTTCTTTTTCCATCTGCCTTCTGCTGCAAACAATACGGCCGACACCGCCGTTACCATTCCGACCAACGCAGTATACGTATTGATATTACCGATTGTTGAGGTAAACATAAACTTTTCGTTTTCCACCATTTCCACTTTAAAGTGCAGGAGATCCAACTGAAAGTAATCCGTAACACCAAATATACAAACGAGTAAATTTGCGGCTAAAAATGCATCAAAGTACCATCTTTTAAATTTTCCCAATCTTGTTACACAAAAGTATGCTGCTCCATATAGACTGAGTAGGAAGAGTCCGGAAAAACGCCCCTCATTTCCCCAAAAAGATTCATATACGTAATCGGAACGGATTGTTGAGATGCCTGCGATGAGCAGAAAGACCAAAAGTGCGGTATCAATGGTGGAAAACGTCTTTATAAAATCCTTCCATTTAAAAGATACAGAATACGTTTTCAGCCTACTCTGCCCGATAGTACCGGCAATTAATGCAGCTGTCAGCAGAAAAATTACTGACCCGATATAAAAATAATATTTTACCTTCAATAGTTCATAATACTGATTCACAACAAAAAGGGGAAAACAGCACAGAACCAAAAACACATAAACATCGATGATGTGCGGCAACAACATGGATTCACTGCTCCTGTTTGTTCCCTTATCCGTTTTTACTGACGACATAAATACTCCTCTCCACGCTGTATAAAACCATAACTTATCTGCTAATGGCTCGTTTTTTATATTCCAGTATAGTATTTCCGGCGATCTTCCAGCAGCACCGGCGTTCTCCTGATATTTCCTGCGGACTACAAGGCGATTCAGCTGGACAATAATTGAAGGATTGTTCTGGTAACCTGTTCCTTGAAATTGAAAAAATTCAGACCGATATGTGAGAATGAGGACTGTTCCTGCCTCAATGCATCGATCAAAATACAACAGGTATAAATCCTCTCCATAAGATCGGCTCGTTCCACACCATTTTTATTCAGCAGCCGGATCAGCTTCATAAAATACTCGTTTTCTAAATCTGAAAAATGACGGTTGATCTCTTCGTCTTCTAATATCATCATTCTTAACTGCGCTAACGCATGGCCGGAGGCTGCATATAATTCGAGATATACAGTGACCCAGTTTTCCACGAAATCCGGCAATGGAAGCGTCTGAGATTGTTCCAGTTCTTTAAATAAACGTCCCGAAATCTCTTCGAGATAGTAGTCAAATGCTGCAATATATATTTCCCGCTTATCTTTAAAATAACTGTATACGGCTCCGGTTGAGACACCGGCGTGTTTTGCAATCTCGATGGTATTTGTTTTGTAGTAGCCGTGTTCACAAAAAAGTTCAAAACCGGAGCTTAAAATCTTTTGTTTTCTTTCTATGGACCGTCTCTGGACGGGAATTCTCTTATCAGCCATATCCTCACCTCTTTTTTTTATTATACATGGGGTCCTGCCCCAGGTCAATAAAATGTGAAATATTATTCGCATTTTATTGACGTCTGCTGAATTCCCTGCTATGATTATAAATGTGAATTATTATTCATATTTTGAAGGAGGATATTATGGACTTTTTAACTTTAGCGAAAAAACGTTGCACGACACGTGGATTTATGGAGAAAGAAATACTGTCAAAAGATCTGGAACAGATATTGTCAGCGGGACGGGTTGCCCCGACTGCCTGCAACAGGCAGCCGCAAAGAATCATCGTTGTCCGGAGAAGAGAAAACATGGTAAAGGTAGAAAAAGCGTACCGAACCTTTGGCGCTCCATGCGCACTCATCGTCTGCCGGGACAGGCGCGGAGAATTGATCCGCCCCTATGATAAAAAGTGTTCCGGAGATCTGGATATAGGTATTGTCTGTGACCACATGATGCTGGCAGCGAGAGAGTTGGAAATTGGAAGTGTAATGGTAGGCTTGTTTGATCCTGCTGTTATAACAAAAGAATTTATCCTGCCGGAATATTTAGAGCCGACAGCGCTGTTGTTCCTTGGGTATCCCAGCAAAGGCTTTTTGGACTCAGAACGGCACGCAGAGGAGAGAAAGCCGCTGTGTGAAACGGTTTGGTATGAAGCGTACGCTGAGTGATCCAACAGGATAGCAATACCAGTTCATCCGTTCCGCATTTTTGTAATCCGCAATTTTATGTCAGAAAGCAATTAGCGTCTACCCATAACGGAGTTTGTAAGGTATAATAAAAGATACCACAAAAATGGGGGAGAATTGATACATGAAGAAATATACGGTGTGTATCTGTGACGACGAGCAGCCGATACGCGACAAACTGAAAAAATATATATTACGGTATTCCTTCGCTTATGACGTGGAGATCGATCTCATCGAACTGGAGGCCGCCGAAAAACTGTATGACCTGACGAATCCTTATGACATCCTGTTTCTGGATATTCGGTTCGGGAACAGAAGCATCGGCATCGATATTGCCGAGGAACTGCGAAAACGGGGAAATACGTCGATCATCGTTCTGACAACGGCCCTGAAATCCATGTCCATAGACGGATACCGGGCGGAACCGTTTCGGTTTATTGTGAAACCGTTTACGGAGGAGGAGATCATAGCCGTCCTCAACGCCTGCGCCCATAAGCTGGACCGCTCCGTATCCTATATTAAGATTACGAATGACTCTCATACTAATCTGCTTCGGACAGATAAAATCATGTATATTTATTCGAAACTCCGCAAACGCCATATCGTGTGCCAGGATGGAGCACAGATTGGTACATGGCAGAGTCTCCGTGAACTCATGGACAATCTGCCGTCCGACAAATTTGCATATTCACACAAAAGCTACATCGTCAATCTGGATATGGTGGATACGGTCAACGACAGCAAAATATTGCTTACAGACCACAGCGCTGTGCCGTTGGGCCTCCATTTCCGGGATTCGTTTATGAAAACGCTGCTTAAAAATTCAGATATCTGAAGCACAACGCAGATACAAAGGTGGTATGAGTATGCTTGACACGATTTTAGCCTATGGCAAATGTATACTGGATTTTGCTTTGTTTTTCTGGTTCACCATGCAGTTTTTCGAGTTAAGAAGGGAGAAACAACGGCGAATCTCCTGGGGACTGCTGTTAGGCCTGTCTACAATTCAGTTTTTCGTAAATTTACTGTACATACCGGAGTTGAATACTATGACAGCCCTTTTAAGCGGTCTGATCATCAATCTGATTTTGTTTAAGGGCAGTATCGCCGCCAGGCTGCTCTGCTCTTTCCTTGAAACTCTGTTGATCGTAATCTGTGAAAGTATCCCTGTTTTGATATATGCCTCCATGATCAGGAGTAATATGGTGACCGTCATAGATGATACCATAAAAAATGCCGGCTTTAACCTCAGCGGTACCGGCATGTTCTGTGTCCTTCTTCTGGTTGTCCGCTATTTCCACTGGGCCAAACGGAGGAAGGAAGACGTGGAACTTACGATTACGGAAAATCTGTCGGTTATCACAGTTCCCATAGTCAGTATTTTTATCATATACTATGTATTCTATATTCTCAGTTTGAATACAGAGCTGGGGAGCCGAGCCGATTCCCTTAGCATGCTCTTTTTTCTTGGCCTTCTTTTCATGAACCTGGCGGTGATTTTAGGGGACAGCCATTGGCGGAAACGCTGCCAGCTTCAGCACGAATTAGACAGACTGTCCCGCATCGAACGGCTGGACCGGGTGGTGATCGGACAGCAGGATGCGTTTATTGAAGAGTTAAAGGGTCTGGCTCACGATTATACGAAACAGATCGACGGCATAAAACACCTGCTGCAGGAGGGCGCGGGCGGCGGGAAGGGAAAGTTTGTGGAGCGTGATATCCGGTCCTATACGGATGAAATGCTTCATCATATCGAAGACAGTTACCGGTTCGCCTTTATCCCCTCACCGGCTCTGCGGTCGATCCTGTGCCAGACAAAGCTTTGCTGTGATTCCGCGCAGATCCAATTTGATACGAATATCCTGTTCTCTGACTTTTCTTTCATGGCATTTCCTGATATCTACACCATCTTTGAAAATCCGCTGGAAAATGCGGTCAGGGCCTGCGGCGAGATAACAGACAGCAGTATGGCACGCCGGATCGCTTTGACCATATCCAGAAAGAAGAACCTGATCTGGGTGGAAATAAAGAACACCAAAAAGAATCCGGTCAGGGTGAAGCATGGCAGGATTCAGACCACAAAGCCGGATGAATCGAAGCATGGATTCGGGCTTAAGAACATGGAGCGGGTGGTGAAGCGGTATGGCGGATATAGCCATGTGGAGTATACAGAGGAAGAATTTGTTGTTACCATGGCGCTTCCGGTTTCATTTACGTCTTCAGGCGGCTGAAGCGCAGGAAAAATGTATTAAAATCATATTAGGGGATAAACAGATGAAACGTGACGCTTTGTGGCAAAATGGTTCGAATAAGAGCCCGATCCGGTTTTCAATCAACAAAAAAATATTGATGCTTGCGGCGGCGATTGTCCTGCCAATTTTTCATTGTGGTGGTGGTTCTGCTGGTTTCCATGATTCAGTACAGCAGTGTGTACGATAAGATCGTCAGCGATATGACCATTGCCAATAATTACAATCTGAATTTTAAAGATGAGATGGACGAGAGCCTCTATAAGCTTGTGGTGGGATATGTAGACTTTGAAAATATTTCTGAAGACGAGACGTTAAAGGATCCCTATGCCTTAATCGGAGAGCTGCGGGCGGAGTTTACGAAGCTGAAGGACATCACCACGGAGACGGAGAGCCGCGTGTGGCTGGAGACCCTTTTACGGAATATCGACACCCTGGAAAAGAGGGTGGATGATATTTTCGAGAACATCAGAATCGGCGGGCGGTATGATGAAAATATCCAGGAGCTGGATAATAACATCTACATCCTGACAGAACTGATTCAGGATGATATCCAGTATTATATCTATTACCAGACGAAGGCCATGGAGGTGGTCACAGGGAATTTGAAGCAGCAGATGCAGAGCTTTATTATCGTGTGCGGGCTCCTGGTGCTGTTTCTGGTGGTTTTGACGATTATAGCGACATGGCGGATTACAACCGGTATTCTGCGGCCTGTAAAAGTGCTGTATGACGCGACCAGACAGGTCTCGGAGGGCGATTTATCAGCAAGGGCCGACGTCTGTTCGAAAGATGAGATAGAGATCCTGGCCAGCGGATTTAATGATATGGCGGCCAATATGCAGACGCTGATCGGGCAGATCAAAGAGGATGAGCAGAAGATGCGGCGGCTGGACCTGCGCCTTTTACAGGAACAGATCAATCCCCATTTCCTGTATAATACCCTGGATACGATTGTCTGGCTGATCGAGGATGAGAAGGCGGATGAGGCGGTGAACATGGTAGTGTCCCTGTCCAGCTTTTTCCGGCTGGTGCTCAGCAAGGGAAAAGAGATTATTACGCTCAGGGAAGAGGAGCAGCATATCAGCAGTTACTTAAAGATTCAGGAAAGACGGTACCGGGACATCCTGGAGTATGATATCCAGATTGACGAGGAGCTGTACGATTATCAGATTCTGAAGCTATCGCTGCAGCCACTGGTTGAAAATGCCCTATATCATGGCATAAAATATAAGCGTTCCAGAGGCTGTATCCATATCAGCTGTGAGAAAACCGGAGAGGTCCTCCACCTGGCGGTCAGTGATAATGGGATCGGTATGGATGAGGAAGACTTGGAGCAGCTGCGAAGGGAAATCGAGCGTCCCTGCAGTGAGACGGAAAAAGGATTTGGCCTGGCAAATGTAAATGAGCGGATACGCATGTATTTCGGCGCCGGCTACGGAATGAAAATAGAGTCTGAAAAGGGAAGAGGAACCATTGTGGAACTTACAATACCGGCGATTAAAATTTATGAAAGTCTGCTGCGGAAAGCATAGAAAGGGTAAGTACATATGGAAATACCGGCAAAGAAAATACGTATTTTTTTCATTCCTCTGCTGTTACTGATTCTGATTCTGTCCGGCTGTGTAAAAGAATACGGGACAGAAGATACAGAAAATACAGTCGATGAAAATCTGATCGTGGTGGGAGTGTCTCAGGTAGGCAGTGAATCCGTGTGGAGAACTGCCAATACGGCTTCCATTCAAAATATCCTTACCAAAGAAAATGGATATTTTATGATCTTCAATAACGCGAGGCAGAAGCAGGAGAATCAGATTAAGGCACTGCGGAGCTTTATCTCCCAGCGGGTGGATTATATTGTGTTTTCTCCGATTACGGAAGACGGTTGGGAGACTGTGCTGCAGGAGGCGAAGGAGGCAGGGATTCCTGTCATTTTAATCGACCGTAAAGTGAATCTCAGCGATCAGTCATTATATACGACCTGGATCGGCTCCGATTTTTACAAGGAGGGGAGAATGGCCGGAGATATCCTGGACGAGTACCTGACGAAGCAGCACAGGCAGGAGGAGAGCATCCGCATCGTGGTTTTACAGGGAACCGAGGGAGCGACGGCCACGATCGGCCGCACGAACGGATTCAATGAAGTCGCAGAAGCCCACGAAAACTGGCTGATCCTGGAGCAGGCGGATGGGGAGTTTACGACGGCAAAAGGACAGGAAGAGATGGAAATGCTGCTGCACCGGTACAAAGATATCGATGTGGTGATCTCACAAAACGACGATATGACCTTTGGCGCGCTGACAGCTATACAGAACGCAGGGCTTACCGCTGGGGAGGATGGAGACATCATGGTCATCTCCTTTGACGCGGTGAAAAGCGGGCTTCAGATGGTGGATGAAGGGCTGGTTACCGCGGACATCGAGTGCAATCCCAATCAGGGCGAATATGTTGAAACGGTCATCAGAAAACTGGAGAACAACGAGGCCGTGGCAAAGCTGTATTTTGTTCCGGAAACGGTATTTACAAAGGAAAATGTGAAGGACGCCCTGGAGAAGAGGACTTATTGATGGGAAACGGACTTGTGAATGGAAAAGAGGAAGCAAATGTTAAAAGTATTTCTGGTGGAAGATGAAAGCGTCATAAGAGAAGGGTTTCGTGATAAAATTCCGTGGGAGCAGTATGGGTTTCAGCTGGTGGGAGAGGCCGGAGATGGGGAGATGGCGCTTCCGATGATCCGGAAACTGAAGCCGGATCTGCTGATCACCGATATTAAGATGCCATTTATGGACGGCCTTTCTTTGAGTGAAATCGTGAAAGAGGAATTTCCCAAGATAAAGATCATTATCATCAGCGGCTATGATGATTTTGAATATGCGCGCCAGGCGATCAAAGCGGGTGTGGACCAGTATCTGCTGAAACCGATTACGAGAACGACTCTCCGCGGCGTTCTGCTGGAGATGAAGGAAAAAATCGAACAGGGGATGGAACAGAAGGATTATCAGGCCCAATACCAGGATGAGGTGCAGGAATTTGAACAGTTTTCGCTTCGGAGATTCTTTGAGAAGATTCTGGAGGGGAAGCTTTCGGTGAAGGAGATCTACGAGGAGGCGGCAGCCCAGTCGCTGCAGCTTACGGCCTCCTGTTACAATCTACTGCTTTTCTCCATCTATGAGAAAGCCGAGGTATCATCCCGGGAGTCCCGGGAGCGGCTGATCAGAAAACAGGAGGAGGTATTTCACTATTTTCTGCGGCATCCCCAGTATATTCTGTTCCGTTTCAATGTCAGCTGCTATGGCGTTCTGATCAAATCGGAGCAGTCCCAGATGGAGGAACTGACAGAGAACAGCCTGGCCCATTTTAAAAAGGTCTGCACACCGGAGGAGGATCACCTGGAATGGTACGTTGCGGTGGGAACGGAGGTGGAGCGTTTGAGCATGCTGCCTCAGTGCTATAAAGATGCGAACCACTATTTTGCCTACCGGTTTATCAAGCCGGGGCTTCATGTGCTGTCGGAAACGACGCTTTCGGACTGTCTTGCCGGACAGGGCGAAAAGAATATCGGCACGGTGGATTTTATGCAGATGGATCCGGAGATTATCCGCGACTTTCTGTCACGGGGAGAAGATAAGGAGATTCATGATTTCGTGGAATCCTATCTTTACAACATTCAGAATGCCTTAAAATCCAGAATGTTCCGCAGTTATGTGATCCTGAATATCCGATTTGCCGTCGTTGCTTTCCTGGAGTCTATCGGCGCGGATCAGACCGAGTATTTAGAAGAGATCGAGCATGCGGTGCAGATGATCCGCAGCGAGGACAGCGAGATATTCGAATACTTTGCAGGCATGCTGGAGACCTCGATGGGGATTCGGGACCGGATCAACAGCTGCCAGGGCGGGAAAATGTTGAAGAAGGCACTGGATTATGTAGACGATCACTACGACTGCGACACGCTGTCCCTTAACCTGGTGGCCGAGAATATCGGCATGAGCGCCAGCTATTTAAGCGCCATCTTCAGCCAGAACATGCAGAAAACATTTGTTGAATACGTGACGGAAAAGAGGATTGAAAAGGCGAAAAAACTGTTAAAGCAGACGGACAAAAATTCCGGTGAGATAGCGAAGGAGGTGGGGTATAAGGACTCCCATTACTTCAGCTTCGTCTTTAAAAAGCTGCAGGGATGCAGTCCGAGAGAATACCGTGCAGAAAAGAAGCACTGACCGGCGCATCACCGGTCAGTCTGAGTACTTTCCTTTAAGTTCAGTTTCCAGCGGGTTTCCTGTGAAGACACGGGAAGCCCGCTCAGTTTTTTAATCACAGCCTCCCCTGCCTTTGTCCCCATCTCATGGGGGTCATGGGAGAGCGTGGTTACCGCTAGAATATTGGAGCTGCTGAAATACGTATGATCGAAAGCGGCCACGGCCATGTCCTCGGGCAGCCGGTAGCCTGCGGACTGGAGTTCATCCACCAGATAATAGGCGATGATGTCGTTATAGCAGACGACTGCAGTGCAGGAGGAAAGGGACTCCGCCACCATTTCCTTTAAAAACTGTGTATCTTTTCCGTGAAGCAGCCGGTCTAAATCACGTGAGCCGTACCAGCAGATGCTGTGGTCGGAGACAGGCAGATCTAAGTCGCGCAGCGTTTCCGTGAAGCCCTGATACCGCTCGATTCCCTGCATATCATCAGACTTAAAGATACCGCCGATAGCCGTATGGCCCTGAGCGGCCAGATGGCGGACTAAGAGGGCGCTCCCCGAATAGTTATCGTCTTTGATAAAGAGGCAGCCGGTGAGGGCCGGATAATAATTATAGAGAAACACGATCTGACAGCCCTTTTTGACCAGCCTGCGGTAAAGGTCCAGATTGGGATTGGGGAGCGCACTTTTACAGCCCTCCGCGATGATTCCGCGCAAAGGGTTTTTCAGAAGCTGCAGCAGGATCTCCCGTTCTCTGGAGATGGAATTACCCGTTGTAAAAACCTGGCCCGTGAAATCATGTTCAGAAAGCGTGTTTTGGATATCATGGATTACTCCGGGATAGATGTATTCCTGATCGCTGGAAATGAGAATTCCGATGACATTTCCCTGAGGTCTGGAGGAGTGTCCTGTAAGGAACGAGCCGCTTCCCTGCTTTCTGACGATGAAGCCTTTTTCCTCCAGAAGCCCCAGAGCCATGCGGATGGTCTGACGGCTTACGTGATATTTCGTGCAGAGCTCCTGCTCCGACGGCAGCTTATGAATTCCATTTTGAATGTTTTTCTCTATCATGAGTTCCAGACGCTCTGCAACCCATTTGTATTTTACAGTCATAGAATCCTTACCTTTCCCGATTTTTATGAAAAAATTGCCTGATTTGTTCCCCGGATAAACGTAAGAAAATGTATAAATATCATAAAAAATCCACGTTTTATCTTCTTGAAAGTCAATATGCACAACAAAAATTCCCCACATCTGATCCCTGAAAAATGGCAGAATCTTAAAATTTCCACCTGTTTTGTAAGAAATCACACCAAAGAATACAACTTGTATTGTATTTTGATTATATCACCATAAATTTATATTGTAAATAACTTCCAAACCGCATAAATACAAGGGATTACAAATTGAATCACAGTGCCGCCGCTGGTAAGATACAGGTACAGGGAGAAACGAATCCCAGGAGGAAATCAATTATAAAAGCGGAGGTAAGAAAATGAAAAAGAGAACTCTCGTAACAATGTTGGCAGTATCCATGGTGGCGGCCAGCCTGGCTGGCTGCAGCAGCTCCAAGACATCATCAGCAGGAACGACAGCAGCGACCGAGGCGCCTGCGGCAACTGAAGCAGCGGCTCCTGCGGCAGCCGAAGCGGCAAAGGCGGAGACAGAGGCGCCGGCTCCTGCGGCAGCGGATGGGGAACTGATCAAGGTCGGCATCATCAACAACGACCCCAACGAGTCCGGATACAGAACCGCGAACGACGCAGATATGAAGGCCATGTTTACGAAGGAAAACGGATATGACGCCTCCTTTGCCTACAGCTTAAAGAATGACGAGCAGATTACGGCGGCTCAGAAGTTTATCCAGGACGAAGTGGATTACTTACTTCTCTCCGCGGCAGACACTTCAGGCTGGGACAGCGTTTTAAAAGATGCACAGGACGCAGGAATCGGCGTAATCCTGTTTGACCGTACCATCGACGCCAGCGAGGACTTATATCTGGCTTCCATCGTTTCCGATATGAACAAGGAAGGCGAGACAGCAGTAAACTGGCTGGCTGACCAGGGCTTAGACGAATACAACGTAATTCACATTCAGGGTGTTATGGGTTCTGCGGCACAGCAGGGACGTACCGGCGCTCTCGACACAAAGGCAGCGGCCGACGACTCCTGGAATCTGATCACACAGCAGACCGCAGAGTGGAACTCCGAGAAAGCACAGCAGATCGTTCAGTCTGTCATCGATTCCGGTTCTAAATTCAATGTCATTTACGCAGAAAACGACGATATGGCTAAAGGCGCCGTAGCCGCATTGGATAAGGCAAATATCTCCCACGGCGTCGGCAAGGACGTAATTGTTATGGGATTTGACTGCAATAAATGGGCGCTTCAGGAACTGCTGGATCAGAACTGGAACTACGACGGACAGTGCAACCCGTTCCAGGCTGCCTACATCGATGAAATCATCAAAAAGGTTCAGAATGGGGAAACGCTCACCGAGAAGACTATCATTATGGATGAAAAGGGCTTCGACGCCACGACCATTACGGCAGAAGACGTTGAAAAATACGGAATTTAGGCGACAAGCCAATAAAATGTTTATAGGATAGAAAATGGAAAGAGTGCAGCGCGGCATAACTGATATTCGTATGAACGCTTTGCGCTCTTTCCCTACAAAAAGGAGTGAATGGCGCTGGTGAAAGAGAAGTCTGTATTGGAAATGAGAAATATACATAAGAGCTTTCCGGGAGTACGCGCGCTGCAGGCGGTGGATTTTACCCTGTGTGAAGGGGAGATTCACGCGCTGATGGGTGAAAACGGAGCAGGAAAGTCCACACTGATCAAGGTGCTGACGGGTGTATATGAAAAGGATGAAGGCGAAATTTATTTAAAGGGCATGGAGAAGGCCGCGGTTATCAAGTCTCCCCGTGACGCACAGAATCTGGGAATCAGTACGGTATATCAGGAGATTACCTTGTGCCCGAATCTTACGGTGGCTGAAAATATGTACATCGGACGCGGAAAAACGCAGATGATGGACTGGAAGAGGATGAATGCGGAGGCGGACGCGATTCTTGACAAACTGGGGATACCGGCAGGGGCCACCCAGCAGTTATCCGACTGCTCCATAGCGATTCAGCAGATGGTAGCGATCGCCCGCGCGGTTGACATGGACTGCAAGGTATTGATTTTAGATGAGCCGACCTCTTCCCTGGACGAATCGGAGGTGGAAAAGCTCTTCGGCCTCATGAGGGATTTAAGAGAACGGGGCGTCGGCATCATCTTTGTCACCCATTTTCTGGATCAAGTCTATGAGGTATGCGATAAAATCACGGTTCTGCGCGACGGCCAGCTGGTGGGAGAATACGTCATAGAAGAGCTTCCGAGGGTGAAGCTGGTTGCAAAGATGCTCGGCAAGGAACTGAACGATATGGAAAATATCCGGGAGAAGACAGAAGGCTATAAAGGCGCTGACGAGCGTGTCATTGAGGCCGAGGGGCTTCAGAGCGATGCGGGAATCAAGCCGTTTGATTTCTATATCAAAAAGGGTGAGGTCAACGGCTTTACCGGCCTTCTGGGCTCCGGGCGGAGTGAATGTGTCCGCGCCATGTTCAGCGCAGACAAGGTAATCGGCGGAACGATGAAAAAGAACGGAAAATCGGTGAAGATTACAAAGCCTCTGGACGCCATGAAAAATGGGATTGCCTACCTTCCGGAGGACCGCAAGAACGACGGTATCGTGGGGGACCTCTCCGTGAGAGACAATATTATCCTTGCGGCACAGGTGCTGAGAGGATTTTTCCGGCCGTTCTCCAGAGCAGAGGCAAATAAGTTTGCAGACGAATACATCAAACTGCTGGAAATTAAGACCGCGTCGGCGGATACGCCCATTAAGTCGCTTTCCGGAGGAAACCAGCAGAAGGTCATTCTTGCCCGCTGGCTGCTGACCCATCCGGAATATCTGATTCTGGACGAACCGACCCGCGGCATCGACATTGGAACGAAAATCGAAATACAGAAGCTGGTATTAAAGCTGGCCGCGGAGGGAATGAGCGTCACCTTTATTTCTTCTGAAACGGATGAGATGCTTCACACGTGCTCCCGTTTGATCGTCATGCGTGACCGCAGAGTGGTCGGAGAGCTGTCGGGTGAGGAGCTGAATCAGGCTAAAATCATGGAAACCATTGCCGGAGGTGAGATGGAATGACAGGGAAGAAGAGTACAACGATATCAAATGCGTTTGCCGGTTTATTCAGGAAGCAGATTTTCATCCCCATTGCGGCGCTTCTGCTGCTGACGGTATTCAACCTGGTAATTGACCCGGCGTTTTTCAAAATCACACTGGGTACCAACAGCGGCGGAGACCCTGTTTTAACCGGATATGTGATGACGATTCTCGACTATGGCTCCGAGGTAGCTATTCTGGCCATCGGCATGACGCTGGTCACAGCGGCCTCCGGCGGACAGGATATCAGCGTCGGCGCGGCTGTGGCGATTGCAGGCTCCGTGATTCTGCGAGTTCTCGTCGGACTGGGCGGAGATGGGACGCTTAGGGCCCCGGTCATCGTGGCATTTCTGGCCGCGTGCCTGGTCGCCATGATATTTGGCGCGTTCAACGGCGTGCTGGTAGCAATCTTTAAAATCCAGCCCATGGTTGCGACTTTGATTCTCTATACCGCCGGCCGTTCCATCGCCGCATGGATCAATAACAATGAGCTTCCTATCGTAACGGATAAGACATTTACGTATTTCGGCGGATTTATTCCGGGAATCCCGATCCCTACACCGTTTTTCCTGGCAGTGGTCTGCGTCATTATCGCCATGCTGGTGTTAAAGTTCACGAATCTGGGCTTATATACCCAGGCTGTCGGAATTAACGCCAGCTCTTCCAGGCTGAACGGTTTAAACCCTGCGTTTATCAAATGGCTGAGCTTCGTCATTCTGGGGCTGTGTGTAGCGGTTGTGGCCCTGATTAAAACGAGCCGGCTCTCCACCATCAACTATTCGGTCATTGCCAAGGATATCGAGATGGATGCCATACTGGCGGTCGCTCTCGGTGGAAATGTGTTAAGCGGCGGTAAGTTTAATATTATGGCGTCGATTCTGGGAGCCTATGTCATTCAGTTCCTCACGACAACCCTTTATAAGTTTAATGTCTCCTCGGATGCCCTTCCGGCCTATAAGGCCATGGTCGTCATTGTGCTGGTCGTCATCAGCGCCCCGGCTGTAAAAGAGAAGATTTCCAGCCTCGGAAAGAGTTTAAGAAAACAGAGGGAGGTCGCCTGATATGTCAAACACAAAAAAAGCAGGCAGCCAGGCGCTGCCAAATAAGCCGAAAAGGCTGACTGACACGAATTTGCTGCTTCTCATTACGATCGTGGTTTTCCTTGTCATGTATATCGGAGCCATGATATTTCTAAAAAAGGGGTTTTTAAAGCCCCAGACGTTTTTCAATATTCTGAATGCGAATGCAGCGCTCATCATTACCTCCTGCGGCATGAGCCTCGTTATGATCACCGGCGGAATTGATATCTCCGTAGGAGGCGTCGTCGCACTGGTCAGCATGAGCTGCGCCGTATACCTGGATTATCACGGAGGCAGTGTCTTTGCCTCCCTGCTGATTGCACTGGGAATCGGTCTGGCATTCGGCGCGGTACAGGGCTTTCTCGTGGCCTATCTGGATATCCAGCCGTTTATCGTCTCACTGGCGGGGATGTTCTTTGCCAGAGGCATGACGACGATTGTTCATACGGCTCCGTTTAATGTGGCCAATGAAGGCTTTGCAGCTTTGAAAGATACGCGGATCAATGTACCCGGACTCGGAACGGTAAACAAGCTGGGAAAATACATTAACGCCTATGTGGAGATTGGCGTGATCGTCGCCGTTCTGGTGGTGATTATCCTGTTCTGCATCCTGAAATGGACGAAGGCCGGGCGGAATTTTTACGCGGTGGGCGGCAGCAGGCAGAGCGCTCTGATGCTTGGAATCGATGTAAAGAAGACCAGATTTCTGGCGCATTTGCTCTGCGGCCTTCTGGCGGGGATCGGCGGTTACGTCTATTTCCTGCATGTAGGCTCCGGATCGGCCTCCCACGCCATGGGCATGGAGATGAATGCAATCGCGTCTTCCATCATCGGCGGAACGCTGCTGACGGGCGGCGTCGGCAATGTCGCCGGTACGTTTGTCGGCGTGCTGTCACTCAGCACGATTCAAAATATCGTTTCCTCCATCGGTCTCGATCAGGCGTGGTGGACGGGAATTACCGTGGCCGCCATGCTGTGCCTGTTTTTGGTGGTGCAGAGTATGATTATGGCGCGGAAGAAGAAACGGGTATAAGGAAGAAGTGGATGCCAATCCCCCGGTCCGGGTGTTCGGACTGGGGGATTGGTGTGTTAGTTTTTTGTCAGCACGGTCTGTCACATTTCTCAATACATTTAAGCAGACACTCCATTTCCCGAATCCCATTCTGCTGCGACACGATAATCGACTGGATAATCGGCTTCAGCTCCTGACAGATTGGAAACTGCAGGGCATTCCGTGACATTTGGATGGCGCCTCTGTGATGGGGGATCATTTCGCGAATAAAATTTGCATTGATATCATTTGTGTAACATGCATTTCTCATATCATCGAACATAGTCTGTGTAATCTGCTTATAGTGACAAAGGAAAAGTTCGATTTTCTGCGGCGGGTTGCAGAACATCTGACAGCGGTTCCGGATTGCCTCCATATTCTCAATGCTTTTAGTCTGTTCTTCAATGATATTTAACGCAATTTCCTGCAGTGGTACAAGGGTAGTGTACTGCAGGAGATTACAGGACATCTCGATTGCTGCCTTGTGGTGGGGAATCATCTGAACAATAAAATTATAGGAAATACTGTTGCTCAGTTGGGCACTGTTCATCTGCTGTATCATTTGGTCCAGTATGTTGTTAAAGCAGGTTAAGTATTTGTCTGTTACGATGCTTAGCTGTTCTTGTCTCATCATTATTTACGCCTCCAGTTCTATATAGGGTATGCAGAGGGGGAGGCGGTTGATATAGAATCAGATGCATATTCTGGTTGCAAACATACGTTCGATATGGCGTGATGGTAAAAACAGCGTAATATCCAGATGTCCTCTAGAATGGAGTATGCCGGAAGGAACACCGAATAGAAAAATGGCAGACACGGTCACGCATCTGTCTGAAAATTATGGTATAGTGAGAAGCGAGGTACTGCTATGCATGCATGGGAATCCATACAAAGGACTTTAAAATATTGAGGAATATATTGGCGAGGAAATCCAGATGCGGCGTTTGGCCCCAGCATGCGAGTCTCTGAGAAACAAAGAAAACAGCATCCTAAACGTTGCGGTGGAATACGGCTTCGGCGGACACGAGACTTTAACACGGGCATTCAGGGAGACCTGTGGCATTACACCGGCGCAATACCGGGACAAGCCCGTAGGCCTAATGAATAATGACAAGCCTGATCTATCCCTGAATTACAGGATGGTAGACGAAGGTGTGCCCTTGATCGGCGAAGAGATGATGAGTTGCCGGTTTTGTGAGTTTCACGAACGATAAATTTAGCAGGAGGAGTTAAACAATGAGCAGATATGAAGAGGGAATAAAATTAATAGAAGAGAGCTGCAGCAATGGAAAAGATAATGTTCTTGGCTGGGTGCTGAATCCGAAGAATGCGGAACTGAGAGTGAAACTTCGCCGGGCATTTACAGACTGGTACGATCAGGCAAACCATTCCCAAACGACGTTTAAAAACCAACATCTTAAGTCCCTTTTTTCCTATCTATAACTAATCATGAAATACAGATTTATCACAATCATCGCAGCCGCAAAGATAAGAAATATTCCGTTGACAGCCCTAACGGCCCTGGAAGAGGTTTTCTTAATAAAACAGATCAGAAAAACGATCCATGCGATATATGCAATAAAAATGATTCCGCGGTTACGAATGAACAGCGACAAAAGAAAAAGCAGATTTATAACAGTCATTGATTTCTCAGAGCTCAAAGCAGTTTTAATCTTATCGTTCATAGAGGCACCTCCCTGTATATTTGCCAATAGTATCGTGTTTTTCCTTTTTATTAAATTATTTTGTATTTTATTTCATTCTACGTTCTCAAAACAATTCTGTCAAATGCTGATATTCCGTTTCAAGATTTTATCAAGTTGTAATTTTAGACAGGCACCAATGATATATGATTTTAATCCTTCCCCTCCAACTATCTATATATAAGTTTTATAGAATCAATAAAAATCTGCCGTCGCGTCAGGAGCTGTTGGCAGAATATGTGATTCAGTTACTGCCATCGGATAAGGTGTGTAAGATATTAGAAGTCGGATCGGGCAGAACCGCCAGAGTTTCCAGGCTGCTAGCAGAGAAAGGCCATCACATGACGTGTATGGATCCAGAATTACAGATTGACAGCAGCACAGAGGACTCCGATGAGAAAAAACAGGAAGCAGCATACACCCGATTGCGGCATAAATGTTTGCCGACAGAACGCTGCCGACAGGAGGATACCGCCATGAATCAATCACTTTGGATCTTTGTTATCGTAGTATCAGCCATTTCACTGATAGGCTCAGCATTTGTTGTGATCCATTACTACAGACTTTTCAAGAGTCGGGAAGTTCATACCGGGATGCCGAGGGAAGAAAAGAATACCGGGAAGAAATGGGGATATTTTCTTCTGTGGAGTTTATTTTACTGCGCCATTGGGGTGATTATGATGGTTCAGTATGAGCGCGGTATGGCAGACCGGGAAATGGGAGATATTCTTTTTGTCCTGGTACCTGTTGTATTTATGGTGATCGGATCAGCCATGGGTCGTAAGGCCGCTAAGAGACGCAGATTCGCCACCGCCGTGACCACTGCCGTCGTGGTGGACAAAGAACCGCGGGGCAGCAGCCAGAACAGAACGTACGCCCCCATATATGAGTTTTATGCAGAGGGCGCTAAACACAGAATTACTTCGGAATCCAGCACTAGCAGCAGCTTTGGGAGGGGCTTTCTCTCCGTCTCTGTTGGGGAGGAGGTAGAGCTTCACTATATTCCCGGGCGTCCGGATAAGATTTATGTTCCAAAAGAACAGAGAGGAACCTGGTTTTTCGTATGGATATTCAGGTTTATCGGAGTTGGCTTCCCTGTCATTGCATTGGCAGGTCCATTCCTGAGGAACTGGATGAAGTGACAATACCGGCCGCAACTGTTTTAAAACTCCATTGATGGCCGGTCATTCCGGCAGCTGCCCCGGCGGAGGGTCAGCCCGGATGCTTTGAGGGAAGCGGAAGAGATTGCACGGATCATACCGTTTCTTGATTTCAATTAACCGCTTTTTATTCTCTCCATAGTAAGCGTCCATGTAGTGATCTGTACACAGATACGGGAAATTAATATACGAACCTGTGGTTAAGGAACGTAAATATGGAAAGCGTGCCGCCATCCATGCCTGATTCTCCGGTTCGAAGAAGCAGTCTTCCCATACCGTTTCGATTCCGATTATAAAGTCGGAATTTCTGTAGTAGAATGCGGTTTCGCAGGGATTTACAGCTCTGACTTTGCCGCCCATGGCGTAGAGTGCCACGGAAGCATAGGAGGAACCCTGCGCTCTGGTCTTGATGAGACTGAGGAGCGATATAATCTGGCTGTCTGAAAAGTCCGCATACGCGAATCGTCCTGCAAACCGAAACGTTTCAGAAGCCGGGTAAATTGAAGCGTCAATTTCGGTGGCTTCCCAAAAAGTAACATAGCGAAACGAAACCTCTGCACCCTGGATATCAAGAAATGGCTGAACCGCGGCCTCCGCTTCGTCCGGTGTTCCATAGAAGAAGCCACGCAGGAATATGCCCATCCCGTCCCGTGCAGAATTAAAAATGCGGCTGTTGGGAGTGAAACGAATCTCGTCGCCTGTGGTCCATGCCTGCCATGTCTGAAAGAATCGGAGCGCGGTTATATCGTCAACCCGTGAATATTCTATGTCCACATAGGTGACATGAGAGACTACAGGTGTAAGACGGTAACTCAGTGATGTCACGACGCCGAAGTTCCCGCCTCCCCCGCCCCGTAGAGCCCAGAAAAGGTCGGAATGAGACGCTTCACTGGCAGTTATCAGCCTGCCGGAGGCATCGATGAGTTCTGCTTCCACAAGGCTGTCACAGGCCAGTCCATACATTCTGGAGGAATGTCCCCAGCCGCCTCCCTGAGTCAGGCCGACTGCATTTACGGCAGGGCAAGTACCGCTGGGAAATGGATAGCCGTATTGTTTCAAGAAATGGTAAAGTTCTCTGTTGGAGACACCGCCGCCGATTTTGAGCGTTCCGGTGCTGTCAAGCTGAATCCCTTTTAAAGGACTGGTATCAACTGTCATCTTACCATTACCGATGCAGTATCCTTCATAATTATGTCCGCCGGATCTCACTCGGATTTCCTGCTTCTGCCTGGCGCCATAACAAACTGCCCGTGCCGCCTCATTATCATTCCTGCAATAGATGATGGAGGAGGGATATTTTTGTATGGAACGGTTAAAAATCTGCCTCGCCGATTCGTAGGACGGACAGAACGGCAGAATAATTCTGCTGCATAGATCTGTATTCATCATAGCATCCTTTTGCCGGCTGCTGTTCGCAGTTCGGGACAACGTTGTTTTATAATACAGTATGCGGGGGGAGGGTTGGAGGTTCTGATGGCAAAACTTATTGTAAACACCTCCATAATTGTGTAAAATAGTAATATACAGGAATCAGCATATCTATTTCCTGAAAGGCCAGTTGACACACTGAGGCAGAGCAAAAATCACAAAAAGGAGGGGCTATGTGGAATTATACCAAATGTACGGCAAAGGACAGAATCGAAAAGTTGAACAGGCTGACAGATGCTTTTCATGAGGAGGCGGACTGTCTGGAATACCTGTCAGAAGTACAGAACTGTATTAACAGCACACAGACAACCATGGTATTGCTGCAGGATCTGGATGCCAATATCATGATAGAAATGGACTATGTTCCGATTAATAACTATTCGTTTCATGTGGTCTGTATCGGAGAAAACGGCATAAAGACACAGGGAAGGCCATGTAAAAAATGTTGAGCAGGCGGTGCGGCAGTTTTTAGCCAATATCAGTTGAATATAGTGTTCTCTAAAAATGTCTGGAAAAGGTTATCATGGAAATACAACGCAAAAGGTGCTGAAAAATCTCTATATCATCGGGATTTCTCAGCACCTTTCTGTCTCCCCAATCATTTCATGATATCCCTTGACACATGGAGTACAAAATGTTATCATAAATTTAGAGTACAGCATGTAATCAAAAATGGAGATGAGAAAAGATGCAGCAAATATCAGAATATGAATTGATACTTATGAAAATCATTTGGAACAACGGCGGAACGGCGTTGTATGCAGAGATTGTCAGGGCATTAGAGGACAGAGGCACCCCCTGGACAAAAAATACGATCATTACTTTATGCTCGAGGTTGGCCAGCAAAGGCTTTTTGAAGACAAATAAGATAGGACGCAGGAATGAATACACAGCTGTTGTTTCCGAGGCAGAGTATCAGGAGGTGCAGACACAGGATTTCCTCGAAAAAGTCTATGAATGCGATGCGAAGGGGCTTGTAGCCACGCTGTTACAAAAAGACTTGCTTTCCTGCGAGGATTATGAGGACTTAAAACGCCATTGGGAAAAAGGAGGCAGTCACAAATAAACGAAATGATAAAACTAATTTTGTCGCTATCCCTTTCCGGGTCTATCCTTATTCTCATTCTGTTCCTTTGCAAACCTTTATTTCAATCAAAAATGAGCAAGGCCTGGCAGTATTATATTTGGCTCGCCGTAATTGCCAGACTGCTGCTCCCCTTTGCGCCGGAACATAATCTTGTAGGTAGCCTCTTTAGAAACTATGATTACGCAGCCTCACAATTAGAACGGAAAATGCTTCCTGAATCTGGTTTTGCGTCGCTGCAGGGAACTGATCTCTTTCCAAATACTATCACAGATGACAGTAAAGCCGAGGACGAAGACTATTCTCCGGTAAATGTGATGAAATATGGTCTTCTGATGCTGATACGTAATTTGGGCCTGGTTTGGCTGGTAGCCGCTCTGATCCTGTTAATACGGAAAATTACAATCTATCAGAGCTTTATAAAATACGTAAAAGCCGGTTGTGCTCCGGTAGACGATATTAATCTTTTGGAGCAGTTTGGAAAAGAGGCAGAAGACGCAAAAATCAATGTCCCGGTGGAACTGTATACAAACAGCCTCATATCATCTCCTCTGCTGCTTGGTTTTTTCCATCCCTGTATCGTGCTGCCGGGAACGGATTGTTCGGATTTAGATTTTCAATATACCATAAGGCACGAGCTGACGCATTTTAAGCGGAAAGATATGTTTTATAAATGGCTTATGCAGACGGCGGTATGTCTGCATTGGTTTAACCCCCTCGTGTACCTGATGGCGCGCGATGTCAACCGTCTGTGTGAACTATCCTGCGATGAAGCTATTATCCGGCATTTGAATGAGAACGCTATGCGGGACTATGGGAATACCTTGCTGGGTGCGGTCAGACCCAAAGGAAACTACAAAAATTCACTTGCCTCTGTTACATTGAATGAAAGCAGGGAGCTATTGAAAGAAAGGCTGGATGCTATTATGAATTATAAAAAACAAACAAAGATGATTAAAGTACTATCCTTTATCATGACACTTACGATCTGCCTTGGCGGAGCATTTACCGGCGCTTACGCCGCTGCCCCGAATCCGCTGCCGGGAAATGCCTCCGGACAGGATAACGCAGAGACAGAAGAGGAGGTCGTCTTTCATCTGTCGAGTAATGGACATAACGGCATTACCAAATCGGACAGCTTCGAGGCAGAAGACGATCAGATTTTAACCATAACGATTCAATCTGACATCAAAGGCGGTTCCGTAGATTTGTTTCTTTTCTCACCTGATAACAAAGAACAGCGCATTACCATGAACGATTCTGATGAGACGAAAACAATTACGCTTTCAGCCGGCAGATGGGCTTATAATTGTACCGGATTCTTTAAGAGTGGCAGCATTACCATTCGCGGCACGGTTCCTCGCAGTCATGGCAATGGTGATAGTCCCGACAAAACGGCAGCAGAAGTGGAGAACAATAAAGGTACTGTCATAAATCTGAGTAATGGTAAGCGAGACAGTATTACCCGCTCGGGCAGCTTTGATGCGAAAGACGATCAGGTTTTAACTCTTACCATTCAGTCTGATATTAAGGGCGGCTCCGCAGATATCACTCTTTTTTCACCCAATCATGAAGAACATCGTATTACGATCACTGACAGTGATGTGACAAAAACGATCGCGCTTTCAGCCGGCAGATGGGCTTATAATTGTACCGGATTTTTTAAGAGCGGAGATATTACGATTACCGGCAAAATAGAATAGATGGAATTTCGTGTTGTCCTGCCCAATCGGCGGCGGTCTTGAAAGTGACTAATTTCAAGGCCGCTGTTTCTTGTTCTTAGTCCCGGCAGCACGTTTGTCCGAAGATAAACATGTAATTTTTTTCCATACCGCATTTAACTTTTGTACATTTACGGCAGAGGATTAGGAATGGTATCATAAATCTATCAAAGAGACAGGAGGAAGTTACATGAAAAAAAGTGTATTTGCAATTGCAGCAGCGTGTATGGTGACTGTGGGAGCTTTAGCAGGCTGCGGCGGCCAGGGGAAGGACACAGCAGCAGAGGTTACGCAGACAGAATCAGTAAAGGCTGAGGCTTCGAAGGAACAGCAGGAGACACCGGCAAAGGAAGCCGGCAGCAAAGAAAAGGTGGTCGTGACAGCTCTGATTCAGCAGTCCCGAAACTTCGAGGGCCTCCAGAAAATGATTCAGAAGCTGGAAGAGGAAGAGAATATTAAGATCGATGCACAGATCGTGCCGGATGATGAATCTCTGAACATGATTAAGATGAAGCTCAATTCAGGAGAGTGCCCGGATATCATTGATTATAATGTCCCGGCCGTGTACGATATCATTGATCCGGCATCTAATTTTGCAGATATGACGGGCGAAGCCTGGACAGACCGTCTGATTATACCGGGGAACGTAACGGCCAAGGATGGAAAGATTTATGGATTTCCGTTCCTTTCCGTACCGGGACTGCATGGATTTATCTACAATAAAGATGTGTTTGACAAAGCTGGTGTTGAGGTGCCGACAACCTGGGATGAGCTTCTCGCTGCCTGTGAGAAAATAAAGGAGAGCGGGACAACACCGATCTTTATGCCGAAAGATACCTGGGTTCCGCAGATACTCATGACAGATAATTTTGCAAAAATCCTGGGAGCGGACGGCTGTAAGGATTTTGCTGACAAGATCCTGAAAAACGAAACAAAGTGGAGCGATGTTCCGGAATTCGCCGAGGTACTGGACAAATATCTGGAATTATATCAGAAAGGCTACGTAAACAGCAACTTTGCATCTGCAACCTACGATGATGCCATCGCGGCTGTGGCGGACGGAACAGCAGCCATGCACTTTAACGGAGACTTCTTTGCGACGTCTGTCCTGGAGGCAAATCCAGAAGCCCAAATCGGTATGTTCCCTGTCTCTATGAAGGAGGGCGCGGACGTTATCACCGAGAATATGTCTTCCGCAGGATTCGTGGCATATAAAAATTCCGAGAATCTCGATGTCGTGAAAAAGATCTTTGATCTGTGGTCCACACCGGAATATGCAAATCTCTACTTTGCAGACCGCCCGGCATTCCCGGCATTCCAGGGTGTTGACGGCGGCAAGGTTCCGGATTACCTGGCTGAGATTAATGAAAACTATATTAAAGAGGGAAAAGCGATCCCAGAATTCAATTATTACGTAATGACATTAAATCCGTTGTTTGAGAGCAGCTTATACGTTTACTATGTGGATGCTCCTGCCAAAGGAACTATGGATGGAAAGGCCGTTATGGAGAAATTCCAGAAGGATTATGAGCAGTATATGAAGGATCAGGGAGCGGAAGGATTTTAACTAAGTAGTTTAAGGATCGGGTGCTGCGGGCTGTGAAGGCAGAGCAGCGCCCTTTCTTTCATTAACCAGGAGGTTTTAATGTATGAACAGAAAGCTGCGTTCAAAAATATATCCGATGTGGATCGCTCTTCCGGGGGCGCTTGTATTTACCGTTTTTTTTGTAGTGCCGATTATTATTGCATTCTTCTATTCCTTTACGAACTGGAATTTGGATCGTATGGATTCACCGCAGTTTATAGGTCTTCGCAACTTTATCAATCTGTTCCAGGATGAAGTATTTGCCCGTTCCATATTTAACACACTGCTGTTTGCGTTTACGACCACGCTGTTTAAAACCGTAACGGGGCTGCTGATTGCGCTTGTGGTGGTAAAGCGTTTTCGCGGCAACAGCATATTCAGAACCTTGTTCTATCTGCCCTGTGTGCTGAGCTGCATGATTGTGGGCCTTTTATTTACCGGGATTTTAAAGCAGGATGGTCTGGTCAATAACCTGCTGGCTGCCGCGGGGATGGGGCAGTTGGCCAGAGACTGGCTGGGCAGCTATGGAACAGCGATGTTCTGGATTATCTTCATTGAAGTCTGGATGTGGGCGGGATTCAGCATGTTTCTTTTTATCTCAGGCTTAAATGCAATCTCCGGTGAGTATTATGAAAGCGCCCAGTTGGACGGAGCCAGTCCGTGGCAGCAGTTTTGTCACATTACGCTTCCCCTCCTGGCCCCATCCTTTACCGTTGTAACAACGCTGAATATCACCGGTGGTTTAAAGGTATTTGATCTCGTATACTCCCTTACCGGCGGAGGACCAGGGTTCGACACTCAGGTTTTAAGCACTTATACGTACCGCGCGTTCGGAATGGGACTTCTCGGAAAATCCAGCGCCAGCGCGTTGCTGTTGTCTGTCGGAATTGTAATAATCACATTTTTATTAAACAGACTATTAAAATCAAGGGAGATTGATGTATAATGAAGATATTCTGGATACGCCACAGAAAAAAAATAATACCTTTCCTGATCTGTCTCGTTCTATGTCCGGTGTTTCTGATCCCTCTGATTATGATGATTCTGGGATCGTTTAAGACTCAGGGAGAGGCACTGCATATGGATTTGGGCCTGCCGTCACATTTTCAGTTTGAAAATTATCTGCATGTGATTCAGACGGGGGAGATTTTAAGGGGCTATAAAAACAGCCTGATTGTTACGGTGTGTTCTGTCGCCATTGTAATTATACTTGGCTGCATGACGGGAATTATAATTTCCAGACGGAACGATAAAAAAGCCGGCGCCCTGTATTACTATTTTGTATTTGGGCTGACAGCCACCATGCAGATGGTGACAACCTATTTTATGACGATTAAAATGAATCTGTATGGAAGTTATATCGGCGTGATTCTCGTCTTCGCTGCGGTGAATCTGCCATTTGCAGTCATGACCTTTTCCAGCTTTGTGACTGGTGTGCCTAAGGAGATCGACGAAGCGGCGATCATAGATGGCTGTAATACATTTCAATTGATATTTAAGGTGCTGCTGCCGATCTTAAAGCCGGTCATGATCACGAACCTGATTATTGCAGCCATCGGAATCTGGAACAATTTCCAGGTGCCCCTGTATCTGATGAGCAGTTCGAAACGAACGACGATTCCGATGATGATCTTCAATTTTTATGGCCTGTATTCCAGAAACTGGAATTACGTCTTTGCCGCGCTTGTTATTACAGTGCTGCCCGTCGTCATCCTGTATCTGGCCCTGCAGAAATATATAATAGAGGGGATGACAGCCGGAGCAGTGAAGGGGTAGAAAGAACCGAAAAGAAAGGTTTTTATGCTGAAAAAAGTAAAGTTCCAATCGAAAATGATTTTTTTTCACATAGTAATTGTTCTCTTTGTATCGGCCGCCCTCATGGGAATCTTTTACCGGTATGTGGTGGATGCCATAACGGAACGGACAAATGATGATTTTGAGGTGATCGCCACCAGCGTTGCCGACAGACTGGATAACCACCTTTATAATATGGATAAAACGGCGCTTCAGATAGCCGCAAATCCCAATATCGTGAGTGTATTCCAGAAGGTGGACCAGGAGCCGGACAGCAATTTTTTTATCCGGGAGCCTCTCATTGCTTCGGAGGTTATCAAGCTGCTGAACTCTTATAATTTTAAGAAGGACGGGTATGCCAGAATCTGTCTCTATAATGATGATCAGGATTTTGTCTGTACGGCGACAACCGTTACGACAGCGACCGGAACAGAGGCTTACTTTTCGGGAGTGGAGTATGCAAAGATACGCGATTTCTTCAGGCAGGAGGACAGCTTCGTATGCTTCGTTCCGCCGCAAAACGATGTGCTGAACGATACCGGGTTATCTGAAAAAATGTATTTCTCCGTTGTCAGACAGATTAAGGATTACTCTTCCAACAGCTTAAAGTGTGGATATGTGGAAGTGCAGGAATTTGCAGAACGACTGGATGAAATGTTTTATGGGATAGGGAAAGATATTAATTCCGTAATCCTAACGGACGAGGGGGAGGCTGTTTACCGGAGCTTCGGCTCCGAAAGCGGCAGGGCCGAGAGCAGACTGGAAGCAATGATACAGATGGCGTCAAAGGGACGGCTCACCGACGGGGATAAAAGTGTACCAGGCCGGTATGTGTGCAGCAGAAAACTGCGGAACGCGCCGTTTACCATTCTCTTCGAAAAACCGGAGAATGTGCTGATGGAGCCGCTGGCTCAGTTTAACCGACTGATGATTCTGGGAATGCTGCTGATTCTTATTACTGCAATTGTAACGGAAATTCTGATCGTGAGGAAGCTGTCAAAGCCGTTGACGGAGTTGAACCGTTCGATCAAAACGATCTCACTGGAACATTTCCGGATGGACATTGCAGGTTATGAAAGCAGCGATGAACTGGTACAGATCAAGAATGCTTTTAACGCGGTATTGAGCCGGATGAAGGAGTCTGTGGAACAGCAGTACGCCGCGGAGACGAATGAACTGAAATCCCATTTATTTGCATTGCAGTCTCAGATGAATCCCCATTTTCTCTATAATATATTGGCGATTATCTCCATGGAATCACAGGCAGACGGCAATAGGAAGGTGGAAAATATCTGTTCACGGCTCTGCAAAATGCTGCGTTTTACCTCATCAATGGAAGATGGCTTCTGTACGATGGAACGGGAAGTTGAAAATGCGGTCAATTATATGGAACTGATGAAGGAACGGTACGAAGACCTGTTCGAATATGAGGTTCATATGGACCAGGCGCTGTCCGCTGTCCGGATACCAAAGCTTATGATCCAGCCTGTCTGTGAAAACTGTTTTAAGCATTCCTTTAAAAACACGGAACCGGTATGGAAAATCAGGCTTCTGGTTTATGCAGAGGATGGGAAATGGTTTATAAAAGTTCATGACAACGGAACGGGATTTGCGGAAGAGTACTTAAAAGAATTTGGAAGGATGAAAGAGAATTTAACCTTCAAAAATGTGAGGGAGAGCCTGGAACAGATATCGATCGGCGGGCTTTGCATCCCCAATATCTATATGAGGCTGATGATATGCTATGACAGGAATTTCGAATGCCGGTTATATAACGATGAGGAGGGGGCAGTTGTGCTGCTTGGAGGTGAATTGGAATGATTAGGGTCCTGATTGCGGAAGATGAATTACCTCTTCTTCGCGGCATAAAAAAGATGATCGAAGGACTTGATCCTGAATTTTCGGTAGTGAAATGCGCGAAAAACGGCAGAGAGGCCATGGAATATCTGGAAGAGCAGCAGGTGGAGGTGGTTTTTACCGATATTAATATGCCAATGGCGGATGGGACAGAGATTTTAAAATACATATATGAAACGTGCCCCTCTACGCTGGCGGTAGTGATTAGCGGTTACCGCGATTTTTCCTATGCACGGAAGGCCCTCTTATACAATGCGAAAAATTATCTGCTGAAGCCCGTGGACAGAGAAGAACTGGCTTCGCTGCTGGCTCAGATGAAGGAAGAACTGAGGCAGAGGGCGGGGGCGGAAAAAAGCAGGATTCTGACAGGGATACTGTATGAAGGGACCCCCTGTGAGGCGGGGAACGCGTTATTTGAGACGGTATATCCCGTCTATCTGATGGCCGGCGCGTTTAATTCCAACAGTCTGGAGGAGATGACTCCGGGGAATGTCTACTGGAAGAATCATGACTTAAAACAGATCGTTTCCCTTGTGACCAGACAGGAGCAAGGGATATTCTGTTTTTTCGGAAAGGCGATGAATGAACAGATTCTTCTTCTGGAGGGGTTAAACGAGCCTGATATGGCCGGAATCGCGGAATCAATTTTATCGCTGCTTCCTCCCCGTATTTCGATAACCATCTGCTATGGAAATGCCATTACAGATATCAGTCAGGTGCAGGAGAGGCTTGGCGCACTCCGGGCGGAGATAAGGGAAAAATGCATGTTTGGCGTATCGTCTGTGACCAACGCCCTGCCGGAACGAAGACCTTTCACACTTGCTGCGTCAACGGAATCCGCCATCTCCTTTGCCGTAAAGAAAGACGATTTTGCCGAACTGAAGGGGATTCTGATGAATGTCAGAGACCAGATGAAACTGTTCAGAGTCACGCAGACAGAGTTGGAACGGATTTTGCAGAAGCTGTTTCTGATGGCGGCAGTCCATTCCGCAGAGCGAAATGAGCCGGAGGAAAATAATACATTTCCGGATATTGGGGAACTTCTTTCCTCTGCTGCGGATATGGACCAGGTGTTTGATGAATTTCTTTTATATGTGAAAGACATGAGCATGGGAAAATCGGCGGAGGAAGGAAAGAATCTGATGCGGGAGGTAGATGAATACATTCTGGCCCATTTGGATGCACAGATTACGACGAAGATGCTGGCTGCCAGATTCGGTCTGGTTTCACCGTATCTCAGCAGACTTTTTAAAGCGTATAAGGGCCTGACTCCGTCGCAGTACATCCAGAATATTCGTCTGAACAATGCAAAGGAGCTGCTGACTGCATATCCGAATATTACTTCAAAGGATATTGCGGGGATGGTAGGATATCAGGACCCCCTGTATTTTTCCAAAATATTTAAGAAAAATACGGGAATCTACCCGTCGGAATACCGGGCGGTATATCAGGAAGAAAAAGAGAAAGGGAAGGACTAAAAAATGAAATTTCGATTGGATCAAAGTGCGGCAAATGTAAGGGAAGGGCTGGAGCTGCTGCTTGAGGAGCGGGGCCATGAGCTCGGGACAGATGGGGAGAGCACCGCTGTAAGGGAACAGCCGGTCATCTGCTGGGAACAGGAAGGAGAACATGAGATTTCAGTCTCTTTGAAACATGGCGTCTTAACAATCAGATGCAGGGAAAAGGTCCATTTTTTCAGAGGTTTTATGAAGGCGCTGGAATATCTGGAGACGCATGGGGCAGATTCGGAATTTGAGCTGCAGGAATTTGAGCTGCGGGAAAGTGCCTGCTTCCAGTCGTCGGGGGCAATGCTTGACTGTTCCAGAAACGGCGTATTAAAGGTCGGGAAAATAAAAGAGTACATCAGACGCATGGCCTCCCTGGGCATGAATCTTATGATGCTGTATACGGAAGAGACGTATGAGGTCCAGGAGTATCCGTATTTTGGCGCTTTCCGCGGACGTTACACGAGAGAGGAACTGAAGTCCTGTGATGACTATGCGGAACTGTTTGGAATAGAGATTGTACCGTGTATTCAGACGCTGGCGCATCTGCATACGGCGCTCCGATGGAAGACCATGCAGGGGCTGACCGATACGCCGGACATTCTACTTGCCGGCGACGATGAGGTTTACAGGCTGATCGATGCCATGATAAGCAGTGTGTCCTCCGCTTTCCGCAGCAGGCGTGTCCACCTCGGTATGGATGAGGCGCATGAACTGGGCCTCGGGAATTATTTAAATAAAAATGGCTATCAGAACCGTTTCGAGATCATGAACAGCCACTTACAGCGGGTGCTGTCCATCTGCCGGAAATACGGGATGGAGCCGATGATCTGGAGCGATATGTATTTTCGTCTGAAGTCCCCCAGCGGCGATTACTACGATCTGCCGCCGGAGACCGATTTTTCCGATCTGCCGGAAATTCCGGAAGGCGTAGCGATGGTCTACTGGGATTACTATCACGATGAGAAAAAACACTATGAGAATTATATCAAGCTTCATAAAAAATTGTCAGACCAGACGCTGTTTGCAGGCGGTGCGTGGATATGGAACGGTGTTGCACCGAATTATTCCTGGATGGCGGCGACGCTTATGCCTGCGCTGGAAGCATGCAGGGAGAACGGTGTATCAGAGGTGATCTGTACATTCTGGCAGGACAATGGGGCGGAGACGCCGATGACAGCCGGAAATCTTTCTCTCATGACCTTTGCAGAAGCCTGTTTTTCCGGAGAAAATGGTTTGCAGGGCGAAGAACAGAGGGGGAACGGCGATTACATGGAATTTCTCTGGGGCGACGGCAGGGGGGCGTGGTGGCTTCTGGATCGGTTCGACAATGTTCCCGGTGCCGGTAAGAATAACCGTTACGCGGACAATCCATCCAAGTTCCTGCTCTACCAGGACGTTATGCTGGGCCTGTTCGATGAACAGATTCGCGATCTGGGACTGACGGAACATTATCAGAAGCTGGCGGAGGAACTGGCTGAGTACAGGAGCCGCCATTCGGGCGCCAATGTGCTGTTTGAGTACTACGAGGTTTTAGCACGGCTTCTGGAACAGAAAGCAGAACTGGGGATCCGGATCCATGACAGTTACCACAGCGGAGACAGGGATTATCTGGCGGAAGCGGAACAGAACGGCATTCCGGCCTGTATCAGGCTGACGGAGAGACTTGCAGACTTAAGACAGGGAATCTGGATGGAGGAGTGTAAGGTGTTCGGATACGAGGTGCTGGATATCAGACTGGCCGGAGTGAGAGCGCGCCTGGAATACGCCGGAAAAAGGCTGGCCCGGTATCTTTCCGGAGAGACCGACTGCCTGCCGGAGCTGGAGGAGAAGAGACTTGTCTATGCGCCGGATCAGAGCGACGGCAGCCATGCGCTGTGCAGCTGTAATTTCTGGCAGAATATTGTCAGCGCGGGGAATATTGCAGGGATATAATGGAAGATGCAGAAGAAACACGGGTTAAAGAAATGAGTACGAATGATTCGTGAGTAAAAAAATGGTTGAGCCTGTGCGCTCAACCATTTTTTTTACTCCGCCTGTCATTCCCATTTGAAAAATCGAATAGAAATTCCGCCGCAGACGACCGTGATCACCGCCATGACGGCAAGGGAAGCCATCACATTTTCAGCCGGCAGGCCCAGGGATGCAGCCTTCAGCAGCTTAATTCCCTGAGTCAGCGGCAGCAGGTCCGCGAGTTTTTGCAGCATGGCGGGCATCACCTCATACGGAAGTGTGGCGCCGGAAAAGATCAGCATTGGGAAATAGAGTAAGCTTGCAAGAACGCTTGCGATTTTTGTATTAGGAGATACGCCGCCTACCAGCATTCCAATACTGAACATGGAGATCATGACAAGGAAAAAGGCGCCCATAAACGGTAGGAAGGCTCCCTGCAGCTTCATGCCGAATAACAGCACAGACACCAGATAGATCAGCACCAGTGCGATCAGGGAATAGATCATGTAAATGGCCACCTGAACCGACAGTAAAAGTACGGGGCTGGACGGTGTGATTTTAAAGCGTTTGAGGATTTTCTTCTGCCGGTAGTCGGAGATTACCAGAGGCAGCCCCATGACGCCGCCCGCGCAGACTGCGATTGTGGAGACTGCGCCGAAGGATTGTTCCAGAAAAGTATAGTCCGCGCCGTCAAAAGCCGGTTTTCCGCCGTAAATAATCCCGAGCAGTATAACCACGACCACGGGCATGCAGACGGCGAATATGATCATGTCCATTCCACGGAAGGAGAGTTTTAACTCGGTTTTCAGCATTGTAAGAAATTTATTCATCTCCGTCAGCCTCCTCTCCCGTAAACCACAGATACGCCTCTTCCAGCGTATTGCCCGGGCTTAACGCAACCGCTTCGGCTGTTGTTCCGCAGAATGCGAATGCTCCGTCTTTTAAGATACCGATTCTGTCGCAGAGCTCTTCCACCTCATCCATGAAGTGCGAGGTTAAGAAGATTGTGAGCCCTCTGTCTTTCAGCTCCTGAAGGCTCTTCCACACACTCCTTCTTGCCTTGGTGTCAAGGCCGGTGGTCAGTTCATCTAAGAACACCACCTGGGGATCGGGGATTAATGCCAGAACGATAAACAGCCTCTGTTTCTGGCCGCCGGACAGCTCGCTGACGAAATTCTTTTCTTTTTCCTGGAGTCCGAACTGCTTTAACAGTTTTGTGTAGTCGGCCGGACAGTTGTAGAGGCAGGCTGTTTCCTCGCACAGCTCGCTCACCCTGATTTTGTCAGGATAATTGGCCTCCTGAAACTGCACGCCAACCTGCTGAAATAAGTTCCTGCGGTCCTTTTGCGGACTCATTCCCAGAATGGAAATACTGCCGCCATCTGCTTTTTTGGTGCCCAGCATACACTCGATCGCCGTGCTTTTTCCAGCGCCGTTAGCGCCGAGAAGGCCGTAAACTTCACCTTTGGATACCGTTAAATCAAGATTTTTGATAACATGCAGCGCACCGTATGACTTTGAAAGACCGGATACCTGAATTGTTGTTTTCATACCATTTTCTCCTCTCGTTGTTGTGAGAAGAGAATAGCACACAGATACAGGTTGGTGGGTAAATGGAGGGTTTCTTTTTTTACTTCATTTTATTTGATTTTATGAAATATCATCTTTATTCCAGCTAAGTTATTCCATCTAAGACAACTCCGCTTCGAGGAAGCAGCACAGCATAAGGAAGTTGACAGGCAGGCGGCCGGTCAGGCCGATACCGTTGTGGTTTCTGACCTTTACAGAGGAAATATCTTTACAAAGAGTATTATCCTCTTTACGGATATGCCATTCTGCGGTACACTTTTAGAGACGTCAGTAATCAAAACTTAGGAGAGCGAATCAATATGGTAAGAACCGTTGTGAGAGATGTTTTTTTTCTGACACAGAAATCGGAGCCGGCGACAAAGGATGACTTGGGGACAGTACAGGATTTACTGGACACACTGCAGGCGAATACCGACCACTGCGTGGGCATGGCGGCCAACATGATCGGTGTCAGAAAGAATGTGATTGCCGTTCAGATGGGAATGGTGAACGCAGCCATGCTTAACCCGGTGATTGTCAAAAAGACAGGTCCCTATGAGACGGAAGAGGGCTGTCTGTCGCTGGAGGGAGTCCGCAGGACTATCCGGTACCAGGAGATCGAAGTGGAGTATCAGGACATTCATTTTTGTAAGCACCGCCAGAAATATTCCGGATGGATCGCGCAGATCATTCAGCATGAGTGCGACCATTTAAATGGAATAATCATCTAGCATTACAGTGCATCCGGTCAACCATGTTTTAGGAAACAGTCAGCGAGATAAAAGAATGAAAATATTAGTAGATGCGGACGCATGTCCGGTAGTGAGAATTGTGGAACAGACGGCGGAGCGCTATGAGATTCCGGTGGTGCTCTTATGCGATACCAACCATGTGCTTCAGTCTTCCTACAGCGAGATAAAGGTCATCGGAGCGGGTGCGGATGCCGTGGATTTCGCGCTGGTGAATCAGTGTGGCAAAGGGGATATCGTGGTAACTCAGGACTATGGAGTGGCGGCCATGATTCTGGGGAAGGGAGCACATGGAATCCATCAAAGCGGAAAGTGGTATACCAACGAAAACATCGACCAGATGCTGATGGAACGCCATCTGGCCAAGAAGGCCCGTATGGGAAAGGGGAAGCACCATCTGAAGGGTCCGGCAAAGAGGACGGTAGAAGACGACGAGCGGTTTCAGGAGTCGCTCTGCAAGTTGATTGAAGTGGTGCTGCACAACTGTTGAGACTGGATTGAAAGGCCAAAACGCAGCCGGAATTGAAAAGACACCGCGCAGCAGCCGGATATTAGCTGCTGTACGGTGTCTTTTTAGAAGCCGCAAAAACCCGATCCAGGATCATATTGACTGCGATTCCGGCCGCGATGATCATGCCGCCCCAGAGCGTGGCGCCGGTCTGATAGCTGCCGGCCACGGTATCCAACAGGATTCCGGTGAAGACCTGGCCGACGAAGACGAGAAGCGTCAGCTGAAATCCCGGTATCTTCGGAACCGTGATATTTAAGAGCATTACCACCACGACGCCGAGAGCACCGCCGAAGTAAATCCAGGGGCGGAAGCTGCCTCCCGCGGAAGCGGCTGCGGAGGTTCCGCTTGCTGCGGCCACGGAAAAGGCGAGAATTACCGTAATCGGAAGTCCCACCAGATGATTCACCAGCGATCCCTGCAGCGCCCCGGTTTTCTCGGCCAGCCGCGCGTTAGCGGTCCGGGATAGCACCATGGAAATACCGGATGCGAAGGAGATGGCAGCCCCCAGCGCCGCCGTCGTGACAGAGGTATCCAGCATCACAAAGATACCGAACACCGATAACCCCAGGCCGATAAACGCATACCGGGGAAGCGGCCTTTTTTCCATACCGAACAATCCGGAACTGTCGATCACCAGGGACGTAACTGTCTGTCCCAGAAGTCCCAGGGCGATCACGCTCGTGATGCTGATATAGGTGAAGGCCAGATTTTGAAATACCGTTGTAAAAACACCGATTGCACCGCCGAGATAAATCCATTTGGGCCTGTGAGTCCAGACCGGCTTTCTGTTTTTCTGTGAAGCGCAGAGCAGCAGCGCAAACAAAGAACCGACCGCATGGATAATCGCGGCAGCCGTGAACGCACTGTACTGAACGGACAGATTTCCATTTACGGAAATCATCACGGACAGAATAATACCATTGATAAGGGCTAAAAGCTGATACATGACAGTTCACCTCCTGATATGAGGATAACAGAATATCCGTCGTACCATGTAGGACATTTGTCATGGTATTTTTTCCGGTTTCTGTTATAATAAATAATAAGACCATAGCTAGTACAGCGTTGCATAAGTTCCGGTGAATTATGCAATGCTGTACTAGGTTAAGCGAGGTAATCGATTTGAAAAGGCTTCCATTGAGAAAAGAACATGCTGCCTGTCTGGCAGAATACGGCCTGCAGAATATTCCGCTGAACGCTTGCTGCTGTCTGCGGTTTTCGGCAGGAGAAGAGGTGCTGCATGAGGGGCAGCCTATCAGCTGGCTGTCGATTGTCGTCGACGGAAATGCGAAGGTCTGCCGCACAGCACCGAACGGCAAGAGCCTGATCCTGTGCTACAACATTTCCCGTGGTTTGATCGGCGAGGTCGAACTGATGACAAGACAGCTAAGTGCCACCTGTTCCGTGAAGGCGGTCACGGATTTTGAGTGCATTGCGGTCTCCTATCAGAACTGCCTGGCAGAACTGAAAACGAATCTTGTGCTCTTGAATAAACTGGGAACGGAGCTGGCGGAAAAGCTGACTACCAGTTCGGACAATTTCACATCGACCGCGTTATGCACCGGCGAGCAGCGGCTTTGCGCCTACATTCTTCAGAATTCGCACAGGGGCCTCTTCCGCGATACGCTGATGGATGTCTCCTGCTCCATAGGAATGAGCTATCGTCATATGTTCCGGCTGCTGGGGCAGCTCTGCGATGAGGGGATACTGGAAAAGAGGGAGAGCGGATATTACATTATGAATCAAGAGGAGCTGGCACGGCGTTCCCATACGGCTGCTGAGCTTTATCAGAGAGTATAAGAAAAACGGGACCTGTTTTGATGGATGCAAAGCGGGCCTCGTCTTTTTGTGTAAAGAATAGCTGTATATTTGTAATGTTATGATGTCTCCAGATTGGTCAACAGCAGCCGTATCGGAGGTGAAATCCGAAGCTCTTCCATTCAATGCCAGCGTATTCTCATATGTCCGTTGAGTTTTTATATATTTTATGTTAAGATGAAAGAAGCTATTATGGACAAGGATGCCGGCCTGCGAATTGCCGGGAATGCATCCAGGCGGCAAAAATCAGGATTATTCCGCATACTGACTGAGGAGCAATCATGAGGAGAATTAGGGAGGAATCTGGTGATGACAGAACAGGAAAGAGTGAGTGCTGCTGAGAGCGGAAGTCAGGAGACTATGACTGCCGATTATGAGTATAACACACTGATGCGTCTGCTGAAGGTCAGTGTGAGCAAACATCTGCTGGATGAAAGTTTTACGCTGGTCTGGGCCAACGAGTTTTATTACGATCTGATTGGCTGGCCCAAAGAGGAATATGAAGCAGTCTTTCATAACCGCCCCGACCTGTATTATAAGAATGACCAGATGCTGTGGGCGGAGCTCGCGGATACCGTTATGGCGGCGCTGAACGCACACGAAAGCGGGTATCAGCTGGTTACGCGGATGCGAAAGAAAAACGGCGATTATGTCTGGGTGCATTTGACCACCCAGTTTGCCGATGAATACATAAACGGATATCAGGTGGCATATTCAGTCATGACCAATATTGATAATGTAGTAAAGATGCAGAAGGAGCAGTCCGTGACGTACGAGAGTCTGCCCGGTTTTGTTGCAAAATACCGCATCGACGCGGAGATGAACCTGACGCTCCTTTTTGCCAATTCCCGCTTTGTCGAGTATTTTGGCGAAGGAGGCGAGGATAATCCACTGTATCAGCGCAACATAGAGAATAACATGGGTATTATCTCCGGAAAACGGGAAGAGATTCTGAAAGGAGCGCCTGTCTACTTTGTGTTATCCGCAGAATCCCGGAATGGCCAGAATATGCGGCTTCAGGTGAATGCCACCTGTATAGAATGGCAGGACGGCTGCCCGGTTTATCTCGCTATCTTTATTGATATCACCGATGTGACGGAACTGCGGGAAATGCAGATGAAGCTGACTGAACAGACGGAAGCATTAAAGGATGCGCTGGCAGTTGCGGAACATGCGAATCAGGCAAAGACGGATTTTCTGTCCCGTATGAGTCATGAGATCCGCACCCCCATGAATGCGATACTGGGGATGACAACCATCGCGGCGGCCTACATTGACGATCAGAGACGGGTAGAGGACTGCCTGGAAAAGATTGGCTATTCCTCCAAGCATTTGATGGCCCTGATCAACGATGTGCTGGATATGTCGAAAATCTCCGAGGGCAAGATCAGGATTGCCCATGAGAATTTTGATCTTGAACAGGTGGTGGAGTCAATCTCTTCCATCATTTATCCCCAGGCGGCTGCAAAGGGACTGATATTTAATGTACCACTGATTGACTTATCGACTACGGTTATGACTGGAGATTCTTTAAGGCTGAACCAGATCCTTTTGAATCTTTTATCCAATGCGCTTAAATTTACACCTGCCGGCGGTACGGTAAGGCTTGAAATCCGCCAGCTACTGAGAACGGAAGACAAAACGCGTCTTCGTTTTACTGTCAGCGATACCGGCATTGGTATGAGCGATCCATTTATGGAACGCCTGTTTGAGCCTTTTGAGCAGGAGGATAACCGCGCAGTGCAGACTTTCGGGGGGACCGGACTGGGGATGCCGATTACCAAAAATCTGGTTACGCTGATGGGCGGCACCATTACAGTGAAAAGTGAAGTGGGGAAGGGAACCGTGTTTACCGTAGAACTGGATTTTGACATACCACGGGATAAAAGCAGGATGTTACCGCAGAAACAGCATGAGCTGGAGTCGCTTAAGGTACTGATTACGGACGACGACCGGGACAGCTGTATCCATGCATCACTTCTGCTGAAGAAAATGGGAATTCTATCAGACTGGGTGCTGACCGGCCAGGAGTGTATAGACCGGATCCGTCAATCACATAAGAACGGTACGGACTATGATGTATGTCTCGTGGATTTAAACATGCCGGATATGGATGGAGTGGAGGTGGTCCGCAGAGTGAGGGAAGAGGTGGGCCAGGATACGACCATTATTATTATTACTGCTTATGACTGGACGAATATAGAAACGAATGCGAGGAAAGCAGGAGTGGATATGTTCCTGACTAAGCCGGTTTTTGCCTCCACACTTTACAACGCCCTCCTCTCCGTAACCGGAATTGACAGAGTGGTGCGTGCGCCGGCAGAGAAGAACCATCGGCCGGAGCTGGCAGGCCATCATGTGCTGCTGGCGGAGGATAATGAGTTAAACCGCGAGATCGCGGTGGAACTGCTGCAGATGATGGGGGTTACGGTTGACTGGGCGGCAAACGGCAGGATCGCTGTAGACAAATTCCTGGCTGAAGGGGACTCCTATGATCTGATCCTGATGGATGTTCAGATGCCGGTAATGGATGGATACCAGGCAACGGCAGCCATCCGCAAATCCACGCATAAAAAAGCCAAAACAATACCGATAATTGCCATGACGGCGGATGCGTTTCACGAAGATATCGTAAAGGCAGAGGCTGCGGGGATGAACGGCCATCTGTCAAAGCCGATTGATCCGGAGCTGCTTTATGAGAAGGCAGCAGAATATATAAGGGCTGATCACACATAAGAAATGCCGGTTGACCGGATGGTGCAGAGGCTGAACTGTAACTGAACGGTTACAAAAGTTTTGTATGTTGGAGAAGATTACTTGTACTGGGGAAGCTCTTTTGATATAATAAAATGAATTGCCTATAGCCGCCAGGAAGAAAAGAGGAAATAATATATGCCCGCAAAACGAACAATTCTGATTGTGGAAGATAATGAAATCAATCGTATGATGCTGAGCGAACTGCTTTCGTCAGAATACAGAGTTCTGGAAGCAGAAAACGGACAGCAGGCTCTCGATGTTCTGGATAAAGAAAAGGATGAGATTTCCGTGATACTGCTGGATATTACCATGCCTGTCATGGACGGATATACGTTCCTTTCTATTGCCAAGGAGGATCCCTCACTGGCGTCCATTCCCGTGATTGTCACGACACAGAGTGACAGCGAAGCGGATGAGGTGGCGGCCTTATCTCATGGAGCCACGGATTACGTAGCGAAACCATATAAGCCTCAGATTATACTTCACAGGGTGGCAAGTATCATCCATTTACGGGAAACAGCCGCCATGATTAACCAGTTTCAGTATGACCGGCTGACCGGCTTATACAGCAAGGAATTCTTTTATCAGCGCGCGAGGGAGGCTCTGCGTCAGAATCCCGGACAGCGCTATTCGATCATCTGTTCGGATATCGAGAATTTCAAGCTGATTAACGACGTATTCGGTGTGGCAGCCGGAGACCGGCTTCTATGCGGAATCGCAGACATGTACCGGAAAAAGGCTGGGGAACGGGGGATCTGCGGTCACCTGGCTGCCGATCATTTTGCATGCCTGCTGGAATTTGACAGCGAGTTTACGGAGCAGATGTTTATCCAGGCCAATGAGGAGATTAACCAGCTGCAGAATGCAAAAAACGTCGCGGTGAAATGGGGCATTTATTCCGTCGGGAACCAGAACGTGACAGTGGAGCAGATGTGTGACCGTGCTCTTTTAGCTGCGCGCAGCATTAAGGGGCAGTATGGCGTCTATTTTGCTGCCTATGATGATAAACTCCGTGATGAGCTGCTGCGGCAGCAGGCTATTATAGACAGTATGGAAACGGCTCTGGAGGAAGGTCAGTTCTTAGTATGGCTCCAGCCGAAATACAGGATATGTGATGAAACCATGGCGGGAGCCGAGGCTTTGGTACGCTGGAATCATCCGGAATGGGGCTTCCAGTCGCCTGCGGAATTTATTCCGTTGTTTGAAAAAAATGGATTTATCACAAAATTAGATCAGTTTGTCTGGGATAAGACCTGTTTTTATCTGCGCAAGTGGGACGAGGAAGGTTATCCTCCCATTCCGGTCTCTGTCAATGTATCCCGTGCGGATATCTATCATGCGGATATTGCGGATATTATGATGCGCACAGTCAGCAAATACGGCCTGACGCCTTCCAGACTCCATCTGGAGATCACGGAAAGCGCCTACACGGAAGATCCGGGTCAGATCATTGAGACAGTAGGGCATCTGCGTGAACTGGGCTTCATCATCGAAATGGATGATTTCGGAAGCGGATATTCCTCCCTGAACATGCTGAATCAGATGCCGATCGATATCCTGAAGCTGGATATGAAGTTTGTCCAGAGCGAGACTGCGAAACCTACGGATCAGGGCGTGCTGCAGTTTATTATGGAACTTGCCCGCCGCATGCATCTGCGTGTGGTGGCAGAGGGCGTGGAGACAAAGAAACAGCTGGACCGGCTGAGCGAAACCGGATGCGATTATGTGCAGGGGTACTATTTTGCAAAGCCGATGCCTGTGGGAGATTTTGAAAGGCTGATGAGGGGGCAGGGGACGGTATAGACAACGGTTTAAAAGGAAGAAAAATACAGAGGAAAGACCCGCAGGAGCATATGCTTTTGCGGGCCTTTTTAAGGTTTAGAGGCTGAACGGTTACTGACGCCCTGCTAAAGCAAAGATCTGCTTTTGACAGACGCTTTATATTCAGTCGGAGACATCGTTGTGGCTTTTCTAAATGCTTTTGAAAAGGAATGAATGGAATCATAACCCAGGAGATCGGAAATTTGTGTAAAGGTATACTGGTCTTCGCTGATCAACTGCCTTGCTTTATCAATTTTCAGTTTAAAATAAAACTGCATAATGGTATAGCCGGTCTCTTTTTTAAAGATATTTTTGATATAGGACTGAGAAAAATTTAATTCTCCGGCAATGTCTTCTAACGATAACCTCCGATATAAGTTGTCTTCCAGAATCCCAATGATCGACTGAATTAACTCCTGGTGAGGGGAGATGATGACGGGGGCAGGGGAGTCCTTAAAAAGTCCGGTAGGCGCAGATAACAGGAAGACAGGAGAACAATTCCGTTTGTTCTTTCCGCGTATGATATCAATTAGAAGCTGCTCTAATAAATTTTTGATCATTTGTTCAGAACCAAAGGAAATTTCGGGGGAATGAATCAGTTTTTCCATCTCCATGACATCGAGCGGACCCATGTAGGTTTCTTTCCCGATTTGAAGTATTTCGTGAATGAGATAACGCTGCTTGGCGGTTACTGTATGAGTGAGCGAGTGGAAGAACTCCATGCACGGAGAGGAAGAAGAAAAACTGATTATAATGGAACTGGCAAATTTATCTTCTGTCCAAATATTATGAAACTCATTTGGTTTGTGGAAAAAACATTCCCCTTGTTTTAAGTAAAGTTTATTATCTTCTGCGGTGATTCCGAGTGTACCGCTGTCTATGTAGACCAATTCCCAGAAATCATGTGTCTCACCATCAAAAAAGAAATATTTATTATATTCAAAATAGTGTAAGGTAAATATTTTATCTACTTGAAAAACCATCGGCAGTGTTGTGCCGGAATATATATTATTCATAAGCAGAAACACCTCTTTCTTAAATTCGAATCTAGTACAGCGTTGTTAGACGTAGGGTCCACTACGCTGTCGCTTCGCGGACGCGCCCCTGACGCAAATATCAAGCATATAATTCATCGAAACTTACACAATGCTGTACTAGCCAGGTAACATGACATTAAATAAATGCCGATTATGATGTTAGTTTACCACATTTTTGACGAAATTACAATTAATAAATGTTAATTATAAAATGTGAATGGGTATTTCGAGAAGACAGGCGGAAGTAGCTTTTTTGACAAATAGTGAAACTGAATACACAAATACTTATAAAGTCAACTGGATGTATAATATGTGTACAATAATAAAGGAAATATCACTGAAATAATGGTAATAATGATGAGAAAACGGGCCTGGTAATCATCATGAACAAATAATAACAACTAAAAGTAAGCGACGCAAGGAAGCTTTATTATGAAGGAGGACACAACTTATGATTTACAGTATGGAAAACGATTTTTTAAAAGTGGAAGTAAATGACGAAGGCGCCCAGTTATGGAACATTTATGATAAGAAAGACGGCAATGCGCCGAGACTGTGGCAGGGAGAAAAAGTTTGGAATGAGAGGTCTCCGCTGTTATTTCCATACATCGGTTGTTTGAAAGATGGGAAATTCATAGAGGAAGGGATCACATATGAGGGAGCGCCTCATGGGTTTGCAAAAACAGTCGTGCATCAGTTAAAAGAACAGAGTGAAGATCATCTGGTATTCGTGATCCATTCAGACGAGAGTACGATAAAGCAGTATCCATGGCCTTTTGAAATGGAAACAGAATACCGGATTCAGGATAACAGATTAACCTGGACCGCGCGTATTACCAACACCGGGGAAAGAGAAATGCCGTTCAGTATCGGTATCCACACCGGCTATATGTGCCCGTTTGACACGAAGTATGCCGCCTCCGATTACGTGCTGCGGTTTGAGAAAAAGGAAAATGCAGTCCATTTACGCCACAATGAAAATAGTAATCTCACTGGGGAAGAAATTCCGTTCCTGAACGGGGAAGATGTATTGACGCTGGATCATGAGCAGTTTCCGAACAGTTTCATGCTTGGAAATGTCGTTTCCGATTATATTCAGATTGAAGAACTGCCTACAGGCCGTTACAGCAGGGTTTATCTAAAGGGAGCCCCGGTAGCTGCATTCTGGGCACAGCCTGGTAATGCGGATTACGTCTGTATACAGCCATGGTACGGCGCCCCTGATTCCGCGGATTCCGATTATTCCCTGTGGAGCAAGCGCGCAGTACAGAAGGCAGAACCGGGCGAGACAAAAGAGTACAGCCAGACCATTGAAATCGGAACTTTGTAAAGAAAGGAACGCCATATGATTACCAATATACCTGCGAAAATGTATGATGATCCGTCAGTTGAAACCAGCAGACGGGCGGCAGAATACAGGGGACAGTGGCTCTACTTTATTCTTAAGGCTATGAAAGATCATGGTTTTGATTATGAGACAGTGGGGAGAAAAGCAGTCTTTGCATTGGGACGCTCGAATAAAGCTGGTTTTCCGGACAATAACAATGTTAAGGATTTTGCAGGCGCACTTTTAGCGCCGGGAAGCGCTGAACCAATGCAGATTGAGCCGGTCTCCATAGACGAGGAGAAAGCAGTCGTATCCTTCGGTTACTGTCCTATGTGTAGTATTTGGCAAAAACTAACCGACGATCAGGATTTGATTGCCAATTTATGCGATATTGCCATGGAGGTAGACCGTGGTCTCCTGTCCACATATGAACATATGGAGCTTGTACTGGATGGCGGACGCATAAGTGCGGGCCATGATCACTGCGACTTCTGCGTAAAAAAGTGCTGATGGGGAGGCAATGGTATGAAAAGATATTGTATAGATGAAGAACAGGCAGAGCAAATGAAGAACGGCTTTCAGGATGTTGGAAAGTGGGTGTTTTATCTTCTGAAAGCAGCCCGCACGGCCAACATACCCTGGAGCGTACTGCGGGAGGGAATTACCAAAACAGGCGCTTATGATGCTTACGCACTGTATCCGCGTACCAATGATTTAAAGGAATTGGCAGCGGCGGTCAGTGAGTCGGATATGGTGAAAGCATACGATGGGAGAATCCTGTCTGTGGACGACCATTCCATGAAACTGGAGCTGTGCAGCAATCCAATGATGCAGATGGCGCAGAGCTGTACAGACGATGACTTATTTTTACGGGAATTAGCGGATGCTTATCTCTGTGTCTTTCGCGGAATTTTTGAGACATACGGACTGCGCTGTGAGACTTTAGAGACTTCGGATTCCGGGTACGGCTGCGCCGTGCTGACTGTCAGCAGAGGATAGAATGCAGCTGGGGAGAATGACATGGATAAAAAAATTAGTATTGCAATCATAGGGCTGGGGGCCCGCGGGCGGCACTATGCCCGCTGCTGTAAGGAATTCAGTGCAGAGATAGAGATTGTTGCCGCGGCAGATCCGATACCGGAACGGGTGGAGCAGATGCGAGCAGAATTCAATCTGCCGGCAGAACGCTGCTTTGCATCCGGGGAGGCGCTTCTAAAAGAAGAGCGTCTTGCCGATGCCGTGTTTATCTGCACACAGGACAGAGAACATTTTGAACCGGCCATGAAGGCTATGAAAAAAGGGTACCACATCCTTCTGGAAAAACCGGTTTCCCCATTCCCCGATGAATGGAGAGCGCTTCTTGCGGCAGCAGAAGAACATAAAACAAAGGTTCTGGTCTGTCACGTACTCCGTTATACGCCTTTTTATCAGGAGATTAAAAAAGCGGTCGATACCGGAATCATCGGTGAGATCGTGTCCATACAGGCTATGGAATCGGTACTCTGGTGGCATCAGGCACACAGCTTTGTCCGGGGAAACTGGAGAAATTCCAATGAAACCAGTCCGATGATTCTTCAAAAATGCTGTCATGATATTGATATTTTGCTGTGGCTCATGGGTAAAAAATGCAGCCGCGTCACTTCTATGGGTAATTTATTCTGGTTTAAATCAGAGAATGCACCGGAAGGCGCCGGAGAACGCTGTACCAGCTGTAATGCAGGGGAAGACTGCCCTTACAATGCAGAGAAAATTTATCTGGAAAATGATAAAACCGGAATATTAAACGGCAATAACCAGTGGCCGTGCGACGTACTGGTACCGGAGCCAACTCCGGAATCGATCAGAGAAGCAATCAGCAGCGGACCGTATGGCAGGTGTGTCTATCACTGCGGCAACAATGTGGTGGACCATCAGGTGGTAACCATGGAAATGGAAGACGGCGCGGTTGTAGACTTAAATATGTGTGCGTTTACAACGGGATCCCGTACGGTTGATATTATGGGAACAAAGGGAGAAATCAAAGGCATCTTTTCCGATGAGGCATTTGAAATCATACCGTTGGGGAAGAGTCCAATGGTCTGCAGCACAAAACAGCAGCCGGGCGGTATAAAAATAGAATATGATCCGTACGGCCATGGCGGCGGGGATAAATATCTGATCCGTGATTTGATCGATTTGCTAAAAGGAAATTCGGTGCAGGGGAAAACCCTGACTACGCTGGAAAAGTCTCTGGAAAGCCATTTCGTCGCACTGGCAGCGGAAGAATCCAGGGTAAATGGAGGAACGGTTGTTGAGCTCGATAAGTTTGTAAATGGGGGGGCTGAATGAATAGAAAAATAAAGGCCGCCATCTATGGTGCAGGCGCGCGAGGCAGTCATTATGCGCGCTGCTGTCAGGAATTTTCGGATGAAATTGAAGTCGTTGCCATTGCGGATATAATAGCAGAACGTGTCACGGAGCTTGCAGAAGAACTTCATATTCCAAAGAAACAGTGCTTCTCATCCGGTGAGGAGATGCTGAAAAAAGAACGCCTGGCTGATGTGATGTTTATCTGTACCCAGGACAGAGACCATTTTAAACCGGCAGTAGAGGCCATGAAAAAGGGGTATCATCTGCTCCTCGAGAAACCGGTCTCCCCATTTGCAAAAGAGTATGGAGATTTATTGAGAATATCGCGGGAGACGAATCGTCAGGTAATCGTGTGCCACGTACTTCGCTATACTCCGTTCTACCAGAAAATAAAAGAGATAATTGAATCCGGGACGATTGGTGACGTAGTGTCCATACAGGCCATGGAATCAGTCCTCTGGTGGCATCAAGCACACAGCTATGTCCGCGGAAACTGGAGAAGCTCCGAAGAGACCAGTCCTATGATTCTTGCAAAATGCTGTCATGACCTGGATCTGCTTCTGTGGCTGAGCGGAAAACGCTGTAAACAGGTCTCTTCCTTTGGGTCCCTGAAAGTCTTTAAAAGTGAAAATGCACCAGAGGGCTCTGCCGAATACTGCGTAAACTGCAGCGTGAGAGAAGGCTGTCCGTACGATGCGGAGAAGATATATCTTTACAACGAGCGCACCGGAGTAGCCAGGGGAAACAATCAGTGGCCATGTGATGTATTGACACTGGAACCGACGGTGGAAACGGTGCGCAGGGCAATTGAAAAAGGGCCTTATGGACGCTGTGTCTACCACTGTGACAACAATGTGGTGGATCACCAGGTAGTCATTATGGAGATGGAAGATTCCTCCACAGCAGATCTTACCATGTGCGCATTTACGGCAGGGTCCCGCAGCATTGATGTCATGGGAACCCTGGGGGAAATAAAAGGAAATTTAGATGAGAATTACATTAAAGTGCTTCCCTTTGGCGAAAAACCCATAAAGTATCATGCCGAAGATCTGCTGGATGGAATTTCAATGGAATATGATCCATATGGCCATGGCGGAGGGGACAAACGCCTGATCCGTGATCTTATTAATCTCATAAAGGAAAACGGAGAGACAAGCTCATCCCTGACTACCCTGGAACGTTCTCTGGAGAGCCATTACGCGGCACTCGCGGCGGAAGAATCGCGTGTCTTAAGCGGCAGACCAGTGGAACTGGAAAAATATATGTCCAGGTTTCACTCTCTGTGACATCATAGCTTTCGAAACTGTAAACACAGATAAAGTATAGGAGGAGAAAAGATATTGAAAAGAAAAGTTAGTTGTATGTTGTCTGCTGCAATGCTGGTCATGGCGCTGAACGGCTGCGGTGCTCAGAAACAGGAAACTTCTGAAGCTGTAACCGTAACGGCGGCGGATAGAGAGGCAGAAAAAAGCACCGGGACAGAGGCGGCAGGTACCACGGATTCCGGAGAAAAAGTAAAACTGCGTTTTCTGAATATATCACCATCGGACACGCGTGATAATTATTTCAAAGAGATATTTGCGACTTTTGAAAAAGAGACAGGGATTGAGGTGGAGTATGAAAGCACGCCTCTTGAGACTGCCGCTAATAAGATAACCGTTATGGGTGGGTCCAATACCCTGCCGGATATTATTACGATGCCTGACAACTGGATACCGGATTATCGTTCCGCCGGCTGGATCATTCCTGTTACGGATTTTATTGAGCCGGATAAGGAGCTTTACACCGATGTAGTGAACAAAATAATCTGGGGAAACCAACAGAAGCTGTATGGTGATGTATATACAATACCGGACGGATTGATGGTAAAAGGCATTTACGTCCGCAAGGACTGGTGTGACGAGGCGGGGATCACGCTGGATTATGACTGGACCTATGATGATTACTTTGAAGTCAATAAGAAGCTGACGGATGCGTCAAAGAACCGTTATGGCCTTACATACCGCGGAGCGCGCGGGGCATTCGATGTAATTATGAGCTATCTGCATACCTATACGGGCGGTTATACTTATAACGGGGAAGGAAATTGCCTTCTGAATAAGGATGAGGCGGTTGACGCATTTATCAGGTTTACAGACATGTATAAAGACGGATATGCGCCGAAGGAATCCATTAACTGGGGATTTACGGAAATGGTAAACAGTTTTTGCGGAGATCTGACAGGGACCTTTAATAACGATCCGGAGGTAGTGGCTATTTGTCAGTCGAATATGAAGGAGGGAACCTGGGCGGTTATGCCGATGCCGCGCAGTAATAAGGACGGCAAAATTTATAATCAGGTTTCCTGCGGGTACAGCTATGCAATCACTTCCAGTTCCAAAACGCCGGATCAGGCGTATGAACTGATCCAGTTTATGAATCAGCCCGAGAATCATACGAATTACTGCAAAACAGCAGGACAGCTTCCAGTTATAAAGGCCTGCGAGTCCGATCCTTATTTTGGGGAAGACGGACCGTATGCCGCGTTTATTTATCAGCTTAACAGCCCAAATCTTGTGGTTCCGGCAACCTTCGGACCATTTGAAACAACGGATTTACAGCAGGGGCCCATGATAGAAGAGATTCAGAAATATTTGATGGGACAGCAGGATGCCCAGACTGCGCTGGATTCCTTCTGCAATGTGATGGAAGAGCGTATGAAAGCGTATTTAAAAGATAATCCCGGGTCAACCGTTGAAGAACCGCGAACGATGCAATAGAAGAAACGGACCGCCTGCGCAATGCGGACGGTCCGTTCATCGTGTAATGAGAGGAGCGATTGTTTATGTTCGTTGTACACGAAAAACCTGCTTTCAGAAAAAATAAAAGAAAGTGGGAACCGTATCTGTTTCTGGCTCCGGTCTGCATTCTGCTGTTACTGATGTTTGGCCTGCCGTTAATGAACAGTGTTATCATTTCTTTTCGGCAGTATAAGCTGACGAATCCCAATAATACAGGGTTTTGCGGATTGGATAACTATAAAAAAGTCTGGAATAAGGATTTACTGAAAATCACCATCAATACGCTGGAGTATGTCGTGCTGTCCGTAGCCGGACAATTTCTGCTGGGCCTGGTCCTGGCACTTGCTTTAAAAGATAATTTTCGTGGACGGGGAGTCTACCAGTCGATTGTGTTTCTGCCGTGGGCGTTTTCCGCTTTCGTTGTAGGTATTATATTCCGATGGTCTTTTAATGGAGAATACGGGGTGATCAATGATCTGCTGTATCATAAGCTGGGGATTATTTCTGAGAAAATTGCATGGCTGGGAACTCCGGGTATATCGCTTCTGGTCGTGATTATCGCCATGATATGGACGGGAATTCCGTTCTTTGCAATGATGATTCTCGCTGCTTTGCAGTCAATTCCCGGCGACGTGTATGAAGCTGCTTCCATGGATGGCTGCGGTGCTGTAAAGAAGTTCTTTTGTATTACCCTTCCTTATATCAAACCGACGGTTATTATGACGATTCTGCTCCGTTCGATCTGGATTTTAAATGCGTTCGATCTGATCGTTGTTATCACGGACGGAGGGCCGGGAGGCAGTTCTCAGACGATCCCGTCTTATATGTATAACCGCGCCTTCAGCACCTATGATCTCGGGATGGCTGCGGCGATTGGAAATATGCTGATGGTCGTAATGCTGGTATATGTGGCAATATTCTTAAAAACTACCAATTACAGCAAGGCAGGTGACATGTGATGAAAAATGGAAGGAACTGGAGAAAAATACAGAGAGTACTAAAACGCATCACCCGGGTTATGATATTAACATTTTTTCTGCTGTTGGTAATCCTGCCTGTGTACTGGATGGTGATTACTTCTGTGAAAGAGAACGCGGAAATCATCAATGCGCAGACGGTTACGTATGTGCCTCATTCGTTTACGCTGGATAATTACAGGAATTTATTTGTTCAGCTGAACTACGGTCAGTTTTTGAAGAACAGCCTGATACTTTCCGTATCAACGGGAGTGGTGGTAACGATTCTTTCCGTTTTAGGTGGCTATGGCTTTGCGCGGTATCAGTTTCAGGGGAAAGGCATGATTCTGGTGTTTTTCCTGGTAACGCAGATGATACCCGCAATACTCGTTATGATACCGCTTTATACGATATACTCCAAAATGAGGCTGGTGGATACCCGAGTAGGTCTTTTTATTTACTACATGATTGTGAATCTTCCGTTTTGCGTCATTACCATGCGCAGCTTTTTCGAGAGGATTCCGTATTCTCTGGAAGAGGCCGGGCGTGTGGACGGCTGCGGAAGATTGCAGGGACTTATCAGGATTGTGCTTCCGGTCATGTTTCCTGGAATCGTGGCGGTATTTGTATTTGCATTTATAGGCGCCTGGAATGAGCTGATTGCCAGCACCATCTTTACCAATACCAGTAATATGTGGACCATACCGGTAGGACTGAAATCTCTTATCGGCAAAAATGAGGTTCAATGGGGAGAATTGATGGCTGGAGGTGTTTTGGCGCTGATCCCGACCGGAATCATGTTTATTCTGGTACAAAGATTTGTGGTGGAAGGTCTCACCTCAGGAGCAGTCAAAGAATAGAAAGGCTCTGATAAAAACCTGTACAAAGGGGCAGAATAAGTATATAATGATAATGCTTATGACAAATGCTGGAGGAAATAATTATGACATTTACTTACCCTGCTGTTTTTACGCCCCATAAAGATGATAAAGGTTATCATGTGGAATTTCCGGATTTGCAGTGCTGCGAGGCAGATGGACCGGATCTGGAGGACGCGGTGGAACATGCGAGAGAAGCAGCATATAACTGGCTCTATCTGGAGGTGGAGGAGGGAACCTATGAGTTTCCCAACCAGACTCACCCGGAGGATATAAAGCTGGAGGAGGGCGCTCTCCTTAAATATATTATGGTCACCATAAGGCTTCTGCCTGATAACGATTAAAATGACACGGTCAGCCTGGAAGTATTCCAGGCCGCCTATAAAACAGATGGCAGCGGAACGTTCTACATAAAAACGTTCCGCTGCCATCTGTTTGTTTCACAGGATGTTCAAATTTATTAAAGGTTCATTAAAGGTTTCTCCGGTATGATCTTCTTAAGAAAAATACGGATGCCAACGATGCATCAAAAGGAGGATATTATGGAGGAAGCAATTGTAACCAAACCAAGCGGAAAAAGGAGAAGATGGGCGTTTTTGGCAGCATTCATGGCGGCGGTGCTGTTTCTGTTCCTGAATGTACATACGGCGTATGCGGCCGAGGGCCTGAAGCTGAGCACCGATTATCCCGGAATATCCGTTAAGCCCGGGGATAACTTAAATATCCCGGTCACACTGGATAATTATACCGGCTCCGGTCTGGATGCAGAGGTTAAAGTGTCCGCCATGCCCGACGGCTGGGAGGGATACCTCCAGGGCGGTAATTACCAGGTAAGCCGCATCCATGTAAAGAACGGCGAGGCCGGAGCAGAAATGACGCTTCATGTAACCGTACCAAAGGAACTGACAGAGGGAACCTACGTAGTCGAGGTAGGCGCCTCCTCGGCGAGCGGCCTCTCCGACACACTGTCCATCTCCTTCCTTGTCAATGAGATGAAGGCGGGAAAGGGAAGCTTTACCTCGGAGTATCCGCAGCAGGAAGGAACCACCGGAACTAACTTCAGCTTCAGCACCACGCTGATTAACAACGGACTGAAGAGCCAGTCCTACAGCCTCTCTTCCAACGCGCCGGCAGGCTGGAACGTGAGCTTTACCCCAACGGGAGAGACCACAAAGGTAGCGGCGATCGAGGTGGAATCCAGCACCAGCAAGGGCATGACCGTGTCTGTCACACCGCCGGAGGGAATCGCCGCCGGGGAATACGATATTTCATGCAGCGCGGTTTCCGCGGAGGAGACTCTCAGCACGGATTTAAAGGTGGTGATCACTGGCAGCTACGGCCTGAAGGTGGGAACGCCGGATGGACGGCTGAGCTTTGACGCCTATGCGGGAAAAGAAGCGGACGTAACCTTGAATGTGACGAATACAGGCAATGTGGATTTACAGGACGTATCCTTAAATTCCTCCCTGCCATCCGGATGGACCGTATCCTATAACCTGGAAAACAACGTGATCCCGTCCATTCCCGCCGGTTCCACGACGGAAGTTATCGCCCACGTAAAACCGGGCTCCGAGGCCATTACCGGAGACTATGTGAATACCTTTACGGCAAAATGTGATCAGGCAGAATCCAGCGCGGATTTCCGTGTGTCCGTGAAGACCAGCACCATCTGGGGCATCGTGGCGGTCGTAATCATCCTGTGTACAGCAGGCGGGCTGGGCTACGTATTCCGTAAATACGGCAGAAGATAGCCGAAAGGGCTGTCACGCCGGAAAGGGGTCATTGTTATGGACATTGCTGCAAATTATGAAGATGATATGATGATAAAAACGGACCATTTAACCAAGGCTTACGGGGAAAAGAAGGCGGTCAGCGACCTGACGCTGTCTATTCGCAGGGGAGAGGTATTCGGGCTCCTCGGGCCCAATGGGGCCGGAAAGACGACCACGACCCTGATGCTCTTAGGTCTGACGGAGCCGACAGCCGGGAGCGCCTCGATTGACGGAAAGGACTGCACCAGACAGGCCATCGAGGTGAAAAGGATGGTAGGATATTTACCGGACAGCGTGGGCTTTTATTCCGATATGACCGGGAGGGAAAATCTCCGGTTTACGGGGCAGTTAAACGGGCTGCCGAAGGCGGTGATTGAAGAACGGATCGGAGATCTGCTGGAGAAAGTCGGCATGACCGGGGCTGCGGACCAGAAGACGGGAACGTATTCCCGGGGCATGAAGCAGCGTCTGGGAATCGCGGACGTACTGATGAAGGACCCTAAGGTGGTCATTATGGATGAACCGACGCTGGGAATCGATCCTGAGGGTATGAGAGAACTCATGTTTTTAATCCGGAGCCTGGCTGAGGAGGATGGCCGGACCATTCTGATCTCGTCGCATCAGCTCTACCAGATTCAGCAGGTGTGCGACCGCGTGGGCCTGTTTGTAGAGGGGCAGTTGATCGCCTGCGGAAGGATCGACGATCTGGCCGGGCAGATGCGCCGGGAGGGACATTACGTGCTGGAGGCCGCGGCTGTCCCGGACGACCGGGGCTTTAAAGAGCTTCTGGAGCACTTGGGAAATGTGGAGAAGATAGAGCGAAGCGGGGATTTCTATGTGATCTATTCCAGCTCGGACTTAAGCCGTGAACTGAACCGAAGGGCGCTGGAGGGCGGCTACAGCCTGTGCCATTTGAGGCAGAGGGGAAATGATCTGGATGAGATCTACCGCACGTATTTTGAGAAAGGAGAGAAGGGAAATGGCAGTCTCAATCAAAGGAAAAGTAAAGGCTTCCTTTCTTTCGGCAGGGAACAGCGCCAGGGAGAGGAGTGACGGTGCGGGCGGAGGCGTCTCCCGTGGCGGAAGTGTCTTTTCGGGTGGAGGCATCCGCTCGGGAATGAGCGGCATGGGAGCCTTATATCATAAGGAGATGTCGGACCATATTCACAGCAAACGGTTCCTGATCGTGCTGCTCTTAATCCTTTTAACCAGCTGTGCCAGCATTTACGGAGCGCTTTCCAGCCTCTCCTCGGAGACTACGTCTGACTCCGGCTACATCTTTTTAAAACTGTTTACATTGAGCGGGAATTCCATTCCTTCGTTCACCTCGTTTATTGCGCTTTTAGGCCCCTTTGTCGGTCTGGCGCTTGGCTTTGACGCCATCAACAGCGAGCGCTCGGAAGGAACCTTAAACCGCCTTGTGGCCCAGCCGATTTACCGGGATGCGGTCATTAACGGCAAGTTTCTGGCCGGAGCCACCATCATATTCCTGATGGTCTTCTCCATGGGACTGATCGCAGGAGCGGTGGGGCTGCTGGCCACGGGAATCCCGCCATCCGGGGAGGAACTGGGACGGGTGCTCATCCTGCTGTTCTTTACTTCCGTCTATATCTGTTTCTGGCTGGCGCTCTCCATCCTGTTCTCCGTGCTGTGCCGCCATGCGGCCACATCGGCCATGGTGGTAATCGCGCTGTGGATTTTTTTCGCTCTGTTTATGACGCTGGTTGTCAGTATCGCAGCCAACGTGCTTTACCCCATGGGGCAGACAGCAACCGCATCGCAGATTCTGGCCAATTATAACTGCCAGATGAATTTAAACCGTCTCTCCCCGTACTATCTGTACAGTGAGGCGGTATCGACCATCATGAATCCGCAGGTGCGCTCCACCAACATCATACTTCCACAGCAGCTGTCAGGCGCTATAAACGGATATCTGTCCCTGGGACAGAGTCTGCTGCTGGTATGGCCGCACCTGACGGGCTTGCTGGCATTGACTGCCGTAGTCTTTGCCGTCTCCTATATCAGCTTTATGAGAAAGGAAATCCGGGGACGGTAGGGCGATAAACCGCTGTTTTGTGAATTATCTGTAAAATCCATCGGTGTTCTCTTGCATTCTCCGTAGAATTGAGAGAGAATACAGATGGATTTTTCTGTTATAAGGAGATGAAAAAATGCGTGTACTGATCGTGGAAGACAACAGGCGGCTGGCGGAATCCATCCGTGACATCCTGAAACACTGGTATGACTGTGATATCTGCGGTGACGGGAATACGGGATACTTTTTGCTCACGGACGGCGGTTATGACGCGGCCGTGCTGGATTTGATGCTGCCGGGAATGGACGGGATCACGCTGCTTAAGAAGGCCCGAAAGAGCGGTTGTTCCGTTCCCGTGCTGATTCTTACTGCCCGGAGCGAGATCGACGACCGGGTGCTGGGGCTGGAGAGCGGAGCCGATTATTACCTGACAAAGCCCTTTGACATGCAGGAGCTGCTGGCCGTGATGAAGACGATATTACGGCGCCGGGGAGAGGTCATTCCGGAATGCTTAAGCCTGGGCAACATATCGCTGAACCAGGCGGACTATACGTTAAGTGGGCCGGAAAAAAGCATCCGGCTGGGTAAGAAGGAGTATGACCTCCTCCGGATCCTTTTCGTGAACCGCGACATGGTAGTTTCCAAGGAGACGCTCCTGTCGAAGATCTGGGGCAGCGACGGCGAGGCGGTCGATAACAATGTGGAGATATACATTTCATTTCTGAGAAAGAAGCTGGAGTTCTTGAAAGCGGATGTGGTGATTGTGACCATCCGCAGGCTGGGATACCGGATCATGGAGAAGAATGGAGGAGGCGGACGGGAATGAAGGAGATAAGCAGGCTTCGGATGAAATTTATCTGCTATAACATGCTGATCGTGACGGCGGTTATCGGGATTACCTTCTGTGCGGTGGCATTTATCATGGAGAAACGGGTCAGCGCGCAGGGAAGGCTGGCGCTGGCGAAGGTGGTGTCGCAGGAGGAGCATCCCTTGATCTTCACCACCCGTTCGCCTGCGCAGACGCCGTATTTCTCCGTTATGGTAGGGGAGGATGGCATGGTGACGCCGTGGGAAGGCGGCTATGAAGCATTTCCGGGACAGGAATTCTTAGAGGAGATGGCATTTTTGGGAATGGCCGGCGAGGAGGACATGGGGCTTCTGGAGGGCTACCATCTTCGGTATCTGCGGGTCAGCCGCCCCACCGGATATATGATTGCGTTTGCCGACACCTCCTATGAGGACACCCTGCGAAACGGTGTCATGCAGTATGGAGGCCTGGCCTGCGCCGGTATCTGGATCGGTTTCCTGGTACTGTCCTACTTCTTTTCCCGATGGGCTGTTAAGCCGGTGGAAGAGTCCATACGGATGCAGAAGCAGTTTGTGGCCGACGCCTCCCATGAACTGAAGACGCCTCTGACGGTGATTACGGCTAACACCGAGCTGCTTCAGGAACAGTATACGGGTATATCCACCGAGGCGGATAAATGGCTGGAGCACATCCTTCAGGAATGCAGGGAGATGCGTTTCCTGGTGGAGAGTCTGCTCCTGCTTGCCAAAAATGACGCCCTCACGCCAAAGAAGGGGACCTTCCATCTCTTCAGCCTGAGCGATCTGGTGATGGAAAAGGTGCTGACCTTCGAACCGGTTTTCTATCAGGAGGAAAAGCAGCTGGAGTATCAGCTGGACGAGGAGGTGCAGATGCTGGGCGATCCGGATCAGGTGGGACAGCTGGTCAAGGCGCTTTTAGACAACGCGGTGAAATACTCCCTTCCCAAAGGGAAAACCGTGGTGAAGCTGGAGGCGGCAGGCAGAAAACGGGCAAAGCTCTGGGTGAACAGCCAGGGAGAACCCATACCGGAAGAGAAACGTTCCCTGATCTTCCGGCGTTTCTACAGAGAAGACAGCGCCAGAAGCAGCTGCAGCGGCTACGGCCTGGGACTGGCTATCGCCGCGGAGACGGCTGGAAAACACAGAGCAAAGATTGGAATGGAATACCGGGATGGAATGAACTGTTTCTATTTGACCGTGAGAAGAAGATGAGAGAGGAGGGAAATCCGCCTCTCTCCTTATACGCAAACGATTGTGTAAAAATTCTGGAAAGTTTGACTAATCTATGATAAACTATTCCTAACGTCATCATGAAGATGAAGCTTAATACCATGAAGGATATCGCACCGCTTTGCAGGTGCCTGCTTTCGTGGCTTTTTTTATGTCAGGCGGAACGGTCCGGTGAGACGGGCCTTTCATCATAATCGCCGCAGTAAAGACAGCTGGGAAGGGTACAAATACAGGAGAGATGAGATGGAGGAAGCAATGAGATCAAGAAAATTAGTGAGCTTTCTATTTGGAGCCATGATGGCGATGGCCGCAGTAACCGGCTGCGGAAAGCAGGGGACGCCGGCGGCAGGGACGTCGGTACAGGCGTCAGAATCAGTGAATCATACAGAACAGACCGCTGAGGCGGAGAACGGGGATACGGAAGGCCGGACGAAACAGGGCCATCTGGTGGAGACGCTTAAGCTGGCGGGAGGGACGGACTGGGGAGCTCCCAGCCCTTATTTAAACGCATCCCGCGGCCCGGGAAGCGCCAAGATGAATCTGGTGTTTGCAAGCCTGATCGACGAAGATGAGACGGGAGATATTCCATGGCTTGCCCAGTCCTGGGAAATGAACGGCAGTGACTATACGTTTACCCTGTTTCCCGATACAAAATTCCACGACGGTACGCCTCTGACGACAGAAGATGTCGCCTTTACCATAGACTATTTCAGGGAACATCCGCCGGTATCCAACTCGCTGGGAGCGGGGGACAGCTTCCTGATCGACCATTACACCGTTGTGGACGACCGCACGATTACCATCACGGTAAAAGAGGCCGCTGCGGATACGCTGAGCAGCATCGGTTCGTTTGTGATTATTCCAAGACACGTGTGGGAGAAGGTGGAAGATCCGAACACCTACACGGGCGACGGATATTTGACGGGCAGCGGAGCATACCGTTGTACCGCCTATGACGGGGCCACCGGAAGCTATGAATTCACCGCGTTCGATGACTTCAAGGGCGGAAAACCGGCAGCCGACCGCGTGCTGTTTGTTCCTGTCAGCGATCCCCTTCTGGCATTTGAAAATCACGAGATCGACATCACCGGCATGCCGGCTGATTTAAAGGATAAATACTTAAGCGATCCGGGGATCGGCGTGGTGGAAAAAGCCAATGACATGGGATACAAGCTCCTGATTAATTTTGAAAAATGTCCCGGTTTTCTCGATCTGGACCAGAGAAAGGCTGTGTATGCGGCCCTGGACCGTCAGGCGGTCGTGGACAAGGTATTCCGCGGAGCCGGAAGCGTGGGTAGCGCGGGATACGTTCCGCAGGGAAGCCTTTATTACAACGATCACGTTGTGGCCTACCCATATGATCCGGAAAAAGCGAAGTCCGCACTGGAGAGTAAAAACTATGAAGTGACCCTTCTGGCGGCCGACAGCGGCTCCGATGTGGATATAGCAGAGCTTATCAAACAGGATTTGGAGGCGGCCGGTGTAAAAGTGACGGTTGCAGCCTACGATTCGGCTTCCCGTGATGAGATGGTCCATGCGGGAAACTATGAATTTGCGCTGGTAGGCAATGGCGGCTGGGGCAATAATCCGCCGAAATATATGAGAACCATTTTCTCCGACCGTTCGAAGAATAAGGGAGGTAATCCGCACAGCATGGGACCGATCGGCTACAGCAGCGATGAGATCACGAAGCTGGCCGAGGACCAGATGAGGGAAGTGGATTTCGAGGCCCGCAGACAGATGTTTCAGGATCTGGAGTATCTGGTCAGCGAGGAAGTCCCGCTGATCGTCATCGCAAATCAGTCCTCCTACTCCATGTACCGCAAGGATTATTACGACGGCTGGATGAAGACGTACGCGTATCAGCAGACGGAACAGACCCGTCTGTCCTATATGGAAAGATAAACGCTTATGAGAAAACGAATCACACTGTTTATCTGTACCTTTCTGGTGATTTACCTGTTTGACTTTTTCATTCCCCGCCTGATGCCGGGAGATCCGCTTCTGTATACCTCATCGGTTTCCGGCGAGGACATGGATACCGAGTATACGAAAGAGCAGCTGGATCAGATGAGGGCGTATTACGGCCTGGATCAGCCGTTGGCTGAGCAGCTGGTACAGACAGTCAGGAAAAATCTGACCGGAGATCTTGGATTGAGCATCCATTACAAAAAGCCGGTGACTACTGTGCTTAAGGAACGCCTGCCCTGGAGCCTTTCTGTCATGGGCGTGTCGTTAATCCTGAGCCTGGTGACCGGTACGGCGCTGGCGCTGTTTGGAATGCAGAAAAAATGGTTCGACCGGGCGGTCTTTCGGATATTATCTGCCCTTACGGAGGTGCCCGCCTATTTAGTCGGGCTGCTGCTCTTATTTCTGGTGGCGGCAAAGGTTTCATGGCTGCCTCTGTCAGGCGGGGCGACGGCATTCGCCAGATACGAGACGGGCGGGGAGAAGGCGTGGGATTTTATCTCCCATGGCTTTCTGCCGGTGCTGTCCCTCGTTATTGTGATGTTTCCCGGATTTTACTTCACGGCGAGAGCCAGCTTCCTGGAGGTGATGTCGAAACCGTATCTCATGAATGCCAGGGCCAAGGGGCTGAAAGCGGGAAGAATCCGCTGGAGCTACATATTCAGAAACGGTATGACGCCGATCGTGGTTCGTTTTTTCCTGAATGTCGGAACCGCGGTTGGCGGTACGCTGCTGATCGAAAATGTATTTGCTTATCCGGGGCTGGGGCTGGTGATGCGGGAAGCCGTGCGGTACAGGGACTATACGATGATACAGGGATTTTTTCTGCTGTCAACGGTTCTGGTGCTCACCAGCCTGTTTCTGGCGGACGTGCTGAACGCAGGGATTGACCGGGAGGAATTGAGATGAAACGAATCAGAAGGTATTTCATCCTCCTGCTTCTTCTGGCGGCTGTCTGCCTGTATGGCCTGACACTGTACCCCCACAGCCCGGTTAAGTCTTCCGGCGCCTCTCTCGAAGCGCCGTCGGCCATCCACTTTCTGGGTACGGACAACCTGGGAATCGATATTTTTGCCCAGCTGTCGAAGGGATTTTATCTGAGCATGATGACGGGAGTGACAGCGGCCGCCTGCTCCTTTGCCGCAGGCGGACTGTTCGGCGTATGCGCGGGATACTGCGGAAAAAGGACTGATGCGGTCCTCTCCTTTATTACCAATGTGTTTCTGTCTGTTCCGCAGCTTCCGGTTATGATTGTGATCGGAGCGTTCTGGGGACAGAGTATCTGGAATATCATCCTGATCGTCTCGGCCTTCTCCTGGGCATCCATTGCAAAACAGGTGCGCGCCAAGGTGATGTCCGTAAAGAACAGGAAATACGTGGTGCTGGCAAAGAGCTACGGCGCCAGTCCGTGGTATATTGTGAGAAAGCATATGCTGGGTGAAATACTTCCGCTGCTCTTAGTCAATGCGGCTGCAGTTACTGGCAGGACCATCATCCAGGAGTCTTCCCTGGCGTATCTGGGACTGTCCGATCCCCTTGCGAAGTCCTGGGGACTGATGATACAGAATGCATCCTCCTTTACGGGAATCTATTTCACCGATTACTGGACGTGGTGGCTGATCCCGCCGGTGACAATGCTGGTGCTCACAATTCTCTGCTTAAGGCTGTTGTCACAGGCTCTGGAGGAGTGGCTGCTGCGGGAGGAATGAGAAATTATGAGTGAAATTCTGAATGTACATGGTCTGACGGTGGAATATCCCGGATTTACGCTGGGCCCATGCTCTTTTTCCATGAAGAGAGGGGAGATCCTGGCGGCAGCCGGAGAGTCGGGAAGCGGCAAGACTACACTGGCCCGGGCGCTGTCCCGTCTGCTGGAGGAGGAAGCGGCTGTGGCGGGTGAGGTGGTGATAGCCGGCAGTTCCCTGTATAAGATGAAAGAGGAGGAAGTGCGCCGGATTCGGATGGAACTGTTTTCCATCGTCTTTCAGAATTCGGGAGAATGGCTGAATCCCTCCATGAGGCTGAGAGAGCAGCTCCGGGAAACACTGATTAAAAAATATCCGGCCCGAGAGCACCGGGAGTGCATGAAAATACTGATGGTAATGGTGGGGCTGGAGGAAACGGACTTAGAGCGCTACCCGGACCAGCTATCCGGAGGGATGGCGCAGAAGTTCTTACTGGCCAATGCCATGGCACTATCACCTGAAATGGTGATTTTAGATGAGCCGACCAGTTCCATGGATGCCAATTCCAGAAAAGCGTTTATCGATCTGATCCGCAGGATTAACCGGGAACACGGGACCGCATTTCTGATCATCACTCATGATCTGCGCCTGGCCAGGGAGCTGAGCAGCAGGATTATGATCCTGTATGGAGGTATGGTGGAAGAGGCGGGACTGACGGAAAAGGTTCTGGAGCGGCCTAAGCATCCCTACACCCAGGGGCTTTTAAGGGCCTCCATGGATTTAAATCTCCTGAAGGATATCTGGGGGATCAGGCCGGCAGAGGAAGAGGGGCTGGGAGGCTGTCCGTTTTTCGGAAGATGCTGTCAGAGACTGGATATCTGCCGGACGAAAAGGCCTTCTCTCACGGAAAACGGTGGTGGCTGGCAGGTAGCCTGCAACCGGGGCGGCATTGTAACGCTGCTGGAGGCGCAGCACATCGGTAAGCGGTATGGGAAGCAGGACGTACTGCGGGACGCCAGTCTGGAGATAGAACACGGAGAGTTTATCTCCCTGGTAGGAAAATCAGGCGTTGGGAAGACGACGCTTTCCAAAATACTCGGCGGATATATGGATGAATTTGAAGGAAATGTGCTGTATGACGGTAAAACGGCCGACTATAAACAGCTTCATAAGAGCAGTCATGGTGTCCAGATGGTATTTCAGGACAGCAATGAATCCGTGAATCCCTCCATGACTGTCCGGGAAGCGGTAAGCGAGCCTTTATTTCTGTCCGGCCAGGCTGACGCAGATACGGTGAAGGACCGGATCGGACAGGCGCTTCGTGATGTGGGACTGCCGGCTGATGCGCGTTTCCTGAATACCAGAGTGAAGAAACTGTCCGGAGGGCAGAAACAGAGAATCTGTATCGCAAGGGCGCTGACCATGGAACCGGCGCTGATGATAGCGGACGAGCCCACTTCCATGCTGGATCCGTCGAGCAAGGCTAATGTGCTGCGTTTTTTGAAGGGGCTTCAGAACAGCAGAGGATTCAGCATACTGATGGTGACTCACGATTTAACCTGCGCGGCGAAGGTATCAGACCGCATTTATCTGTTAAAGAATGGAAGACTGCAGCCGTTTGCCCCTGTTGCGGGCCGGATTGAGTGCAGTATTTATCAAATGGAGGAATTTTAAATGAGAGCAGAAGAGAAGCAAGAATTATGGGATCAGTGTGCAAAATTTCATGGTCACGTGTGCGGTGGACTGACAATCGGATATAAAGCGGCCTTATACGCAATGGAGCTTTTGGAACTGGGCTTTTCCGAGGACGAGGAAGTGGTATGTATTTCCGAGAATGACGCCTGCGGCGTGGACGCTATTCAGGTTGTGCTGGGATGCAGCATTGGAAAGGGGAATCTGCTGTTTCATATGAGGGGTAAGCAGGCGTTTTCCTTTTATAACCGGAAAACGGGGAAGTCTGTCCGTCTGGTGTTAAGAGAACGTCCGGATTTTGCGTCGAAGGAAGAGTCTTTTGCGTATCTTCAGAAGAGGGAACCGGAAGAATTATTTGACGTGAAAGAGGCTGTATACCATATTCCGGAAAGAGCCAGGCTGTTCCGGTCCTGTCCCTGCGACTGCTGCAAAGAGACCACCGCGGAACATATGATGCGGCTTCAGGACGGAAAGAAGCTTTGTCTGGACTGCTGGAAAGAGTATGACAGGTTCCGGGTCTAGAACAGAAAAATACAATGCCATGAAAACAGGCCATACCGATAATCCGGCGCCTGCTGTCATGGCATTTTTTATGACGTTACTCTTATGCGTGTTTTATAATTTAAGCGCTCCAATCCCAACCAATCCGGGACCGGTATGCACGGCCAGAGAGGCAGTTATGGCCTTTTCCATGATCAGCGTTCCCTGGGGAATACCGGCGAGCAGTTTCGGCCGCAACTCTTCGGCGGCTTCTTTTCCGTCACCGTTTAAGAGGGCTGTGAGGCAGGGACCATCGCCTGCGAAGGCCTTTACTTCCGCCAGAAGTCTGGAAAGTCCCTGTCTGGAACCCCGGATTTTGGCGACTGTATAGTAGACACCTTCTTCATTACAGGAGATAATCGGCTTTAAATTCAGCATGCTGCCTACGACTGAGGTGACAAGCCCGATCCGGCCGCCCTTGCGCAGATAGGTCAGCGTATCCATGTAATAAAATATCTTGCATTCCTTCACTTTCTTTGGCAGTGCCTCGGTCAGCTCATCATAACTCATGCCTTCCTCCAGCTTCATAGCCGCCCAGAGCGCCAGAATTCCCGCGCCGAAGGAGACACTTCTGGTATCCAGAACAAAGGAAGTCAGTTCCTGTTCTTCACCGAGCACGTGGCTGACCGTATTATACGTGCCGCTAAGGCCGCTGGAAATGGAAAATGCCAGCACATGAGTATATCCCTCCGCTTTCATTTCCTCCACCATATTTTTAACGTCCTGTGGACTTGGCGTGGAGGTAGAGGGGATCTCCTTTGGAAATCTCTGATAAATCGTTTCCGGAAAAATATCAACTCCGTCAACGTAATCCTTCTCCGGGTAAATAATGTGAAGGGGCATAACCTTCATATGATATTTTTGAACCAGCTCGTCAGAAACGTCACAGCCGGAATCAATCAAAATAGCAGTTTTCATATTGGAACCTCCATATGTAGTAATCAAAACTATATAATCCAGTATCTCATAAAAATGCCGCTGTGTCAATAAAATCTTCCTGTTTTTCTGCATTTCTGTCCATATAATTCTCTAATTTGCAAGAGAAACTTAATACTTCCCCGCCAGCGAATATAGTATACTTAATATCAATGCCGGGCAGACATGCCTGTTCATTCTTTTGGCGGCTGCCGCGGCGGCGAATATTCCGCCGCTTATGATGAAATATGATTTTATTACTTACGGTAAGACAGGACTTTATTATGATAGAAGCATTCAGATTACACATGGAATAATACGAAAGGATTGATTGTATGATCTGCCCGAAATGTGGACATGAAACATCAGGAAACTACTGCAATAACTGCGGAGAACCACTGAGCACCGGTTATTTAATGGAATCGGCTGAGGAATATGAGATAAGAAAACGGCTGTCAGAGGAGTTGGCGGGCCTGGAAGAACAGGCCGCAAGCACACCGCCGGTTATGGAAGGACAAAAGAGCCGGGGGGATTGGACGGTTAAGAGCGAGCGATCAGAGGAAAAGCTTTTAGCGGAAGAATGGTTAAACACAGAGGAACCGCCATGTATAAAAGAACGAATGGAGAGTGATGGCGAGGCGTATGTGGACGATGGAACGAATGCGGACAACCAGTCTTTTAATCCGGCGAAATCAATCATCGGAGCACTGGCCCTCCTAAAGAGTCGTCATTTTACAGAAGCCTCTTTAAATGCAGAAGATCAGCAGTCCTATGAGAACCAGACTGATGATACCAACCTCTTAAACAACCGTGGCAGGCGTAATTCTCTTGACGATACAGAGGCAGACGATAGCGAAAGCTATCAGCCGAGGAGCAGAAAGTCGGAAAAACAGAAGCCCAAAGAGAAAACACCAAAGCCTAAAAAGTCCAAAGAAGGCTCTGAAGGGCGAAAAGCAGAATCGAAAGGTGAGCGAAAAGAGCAGCAGAAAAAGGAAACCCGAATGAAAAAGCTGGAGGGTGAGGTAGATCGCCTGCGCAGCAGTCAGGAGAACGGCAGGCAAGAGAATGACAGTCGGGAAAAGGTACGGCCGGTTTCACGCGGAATGGCAGGGCGAAAAGCACAGAGAGAAGAGAGCTGGGACTGGGACGGCGGGGAACCCAGTGGTTCGGCATACAGCGGGCTGCCCCGGGGAAAGAACCAGAGCAGCCGATCTATGCGCGGTAATACAGACTCCAGGGTAAGCCGCGATTTCGACATACCGGATTCAGAAACCCGTATAATCGAAAAGACAGACAAGGACGGCGTCAGTTTTGGCGATGTGGTGGTAAAAAGCATGGTGACAGCCACTGTAATCATCTCCAGAGTGATGCAGCTGGCCTCCTTTCTACTGATGGCGGGTATGGTGTTCCTTATGGCACAGTCATTCTGGGAACACGGCCAGGCACTGGGCGATATCCGGTTCATGGCGGCGGAGTCCAACTACGGAATGGCTCTCTACGCCGGCTTTGCAGGAATCACACTGTTTATGGGGCTAATCTGGTGTCTCTGGATTCCCTCAAAAACGGGAGCGGGAGGCGGTGTGCGCATGAAAAAATACGATACGGGAAGAGGCTTTGTGCCGTTTCTTCTCTGCATGGCGGCAGTCGTGGCGGCGGCAGTAGTCCAGCCGGAGATACCGGCTGAAGCCGAGGCATGGAAAGGGATGGCAAAAGGCGCAGCCGCGGCCATGGAGGCCGTGAATTCCCATCGTGATATTCTATTTCTTGGCAGCACTGCCGGAGCGGTTCTTTCTCTGGTGAGAAAGCTGCTCCGGGTCTGAGCCGTTTCGCCGCAGCACTCTTAATTATACGAATTCTATGGCAAACAATTTTCTTTCCATCTGCGGGCGTACTCCTTAGGAGAACACCCGCATTCTTTTTTAAAATACCGGGAAAAGTGGGTGATATCGGAAAATCCGCATTGCCGGGCCGCCAGATTAATCGGAAGCGCCTCATTTGTGAGCAGATTCTTGGCTTTTTCCAGGCGGACGGAGAGAAGGTCTGCATGAGGGGTACTCTGGAAAAATTTCTGGTAACAGGCAAAAAACTGACTCTTCTCCAGGTTTGCCCTGCGGCACAGATCTTCTGTCGTCCAGGGCTTTTCATAGTTACGGAGCATATCGAGACGGAGACTTAAGAAGATCTCATACAGCTCCCGGTTCTCAACAATGTCAGTATTCTCCCCAGCCATGGCTCGGGCTATGGCAATAAACATCTCATTCAGCAGAAAATATTCTTTCTCGTCCGCAAATGGGCGGGATGCGATCCGTTCTTCCTGAAGCTCTCTGATGTACTCGTCGATTTCATCCGGATTTCCAGGATAAAAAATGGAGTTTAACGGAATTTTAAAGCGCTCAATGAGCGTATCGGAGCACGAAAAATGGATATAACTGTTCCGGAATTTTTGAACAGCCTCATAGTGCTGCATAGTCTGAGGCGTATACAGGATGCAGGCATTTTCCCGGGCCAGTGTGAGTTCTTTATTCAAGTAGAATTTCATCGGAGTTTTCAGCAGCAGGAATAAGTAGTCACCACTGCCTCCCGGTCGGTAAATCCTGTCTTTTGGCGGATTCTGCCGGTTGTATTCACAGAAATGTATTTCAAAATTGAGCATGGCCCTTCCTCCTGATTCTGATTCTCTTACCTTTGCCGTCAGGTTGTTTCGTTTCATTCTTTATAGGATGATAACAGTATAAACATAATCGGAGAAAAAATCAAATGCTTCGGAGAAAAGTCACTGGTTTTTTCTCCTGTACCTGATAAGATATGAGTAAAGAATATACGTAACAGTTCAGACGGCGGAAAAATCAGTGCAAAGGCGGGCGTTAAGCTTGCTTATAAGACCGTTTTTGCACTGATTTTTACATCGGATGGATATCCGCTGCTTCTTGACCGCCTTTTTGGTCAAGAAGATGAGCCGTCTGAACTGTTACGAATATACAGTTAAAAAAGGAGAATGACAGAATGAAAAAAGCAGAAATTATCATTGATAAGTATTTCCTGACAGGCAGTGTTGATAAGAGAATATATGGTTCCTTCATCGAACATCTGGGACGTGCCGTTTACGGTGGTATCTATCAGGAAGGGCTTGCCTCCTCCGACGAACAGGGCTTCAGGAAAGATACACTGGAACTGGTAAAAGAGCTGGAGGTGCCGATTGTGCGCTATCCGGGCGGCAATTTCGTATCGGGCTTTCACTGGGAAGACAGCGTGGGACCGAAAGCGCTAAGACCTGCGAGAACCGATCTGGCATGGAGAGTGATTGAGACAAATCAGTTCGGACTGAATGAATTCGCAGACTGGTCCAAGAAGGCCGGGAGTGAGATGATGATGGCAGTCAACCTCGGAACGAGAGGTCCGGAGGACGCGAAAAATCTGCTGGAATACTGTAATTTTGAGGGCGGCACCTATTACAGTGATTTGAGAAAATCTCACGGCTACGCAAAACCTCATGATATCAAGCTGTGGTGCCTGGGCAACGAGATGGACGGAAAATGGCAGATGGGTCATAAGACAGCGGGAGAGTACGGAAGAATCGCTTCAGAGACGGCCCGTATGATGAAGTGGCTCGATCCGGAGATTGAGACAGTGGCCTGCGGCAGTTCCGGCCTGACCATGCCTACGTTTGGAGACTGGGAGTACCAGGTTTTAGACGAATGCTATGACGAAGTGGACTATTTATCCCTGCATCAGTATTACGGTAACCGCAGTGACGACACGGCAGATTTTCTTGCCTGCTCCAAGGGTATGGATGATTTTATCTCAGGAGTCGTATCAATCTGTGACGCGGTAAAGGCTAAAAAACACGGCGGAAAGAACATCAATTTATCCTTTGACGAGTGGAACGTGTGGTATCACAGCAACGAGCAGGATAAGGAAATCAAGGCGTGGGATCAGGCGCCTCACCAGCTGGAGGATGTCTATAATTTTGAAGACGCGCTTCTGGTAGGAAGCATGCTGATCACCATGCTGAGACATGCGGACAGAGTGAAGGTCGCCTGCCTGGCCCAGCTGGTCAATGTAATCGCACCGATCATGACATCGGATACAGGAGCCTGGCGTCAGACTATATTCTATCCATACATGCACGCCAGCGTCTATGGGAAAGGCACCGTACTGATGACTCAGATCAAGGCCCCGGTATATGAGAGCCGGACATATGGTACCGTATCTACCCTGGACTGTGTATGCATCTGGGATGAAGAGGCGGAGGCCGTAACGATTTTCGCGGTTAATAAAGATCTGGAGGACGATGCAGAAGTTTCCTGTGATTTCCGTCAGTTTGAAGGGTATCAGGTGGAGGAGCATATCGTTCTGACCCATGACGACATGAAGGCAGTCAACACAGAAGCAGCGCCGGATACGGTGAGTCCGATCCATTCAGAGGCTTCTAAACTGGAGAACGGTATTTTCTCTACTGTTTTCGGCAAGCACAGCTGGAACGTAGTACGACTGGTAAAGAAGCATGAAACAGTGAAATAATGTAACAGAATTATGAAATAATAAGATATAACAGCACGAACAGAAGGAGCCGGAAACTATTTGCCGGTTCCTTTCTGCATGCATGGAAGAGAAAAACAAGGGTGAAAGTCGAGAGAAGTGAGTCGAAAAAATTATGGAATGTGCACAAATAAGAAATACTTTTTTGTAGAAAAATCATATTGTGTACAATTTCTCTTTTTGTTATTATAAGTCCAGGAACTTTGAAAACGCTTTCAAAAATGAATGCAAAACGTGACAGCATTGAGGTAAAACATGACAGCATCGATTTACGACGTAGCAAAGCGGGCGGGAGTTTCGATCTCAACCGTTTCCAGGATTTTGAATAACAGCGCCAATGTAAGTGATAAGAAGGTACAGGCCGTAAAAGAGGCGATGGAATATTACCAGTATGAACCGAATCAGTTCGGAAGAGGACTGGTGAAGCAGAGGTCCAATATGATAGGAGTCTATACTCCATTTCACTCCGGATCGGTGTTTGAATCCTCCTACACTCTGGAATTGTTAAAAGGAATCGAGAGGGTTCTGACAAGACATAATTACAGTATGGTATTGATCAGTGAGTCGGAGGAATATTCGAACCGGGTGAAGGGGAGTCCGCGTTTCATGGAGTATGTCAGGCAGAGAAGGATTGACGGTCTTCTCTTAAGCGGACTAAACGGCAAATCCATGGATGAAGAGGCACTGAAACAAATCCTGGATGAAGAGTATCCTGTGGTATACATAGGGAAAAAGTTTCACAAGAAGGGAATTAATGTTTATGCCCAGTACGAAAGCTATATGCATCAGATGATTGAAACTCTGTATGCAGACGGGCACCGGAAGATCGTCCTCTATTTTTACACGACTCATGAGAATTATCTGGCTGGTATTGTAAAGAAGGCAGAAGAAGAACTGGAAGAACTGGAACTGATTCCGATCGCACTCTCACATATAACGGATATCCGGCCGGACCTTATTGCAGATTTCAGAAAGTATGTAATAGGCGGCGGCTGTACCGCTATCTGTTCGCCGGGCATTGAGACGACCCAGATTATATTGAGTGTATGCGGAGAACTGCGGCTTTCTGTGCCGGAGACAGTGTCGATCCTGTCCGTTGAACATAAGAGTGGCGAAGGGCGGCGGTTGTTTCCCCAGATTTCAGCGTTCTTTGTACCTGCGAAGGATATGGGCAGCGGAGCGGCAGAGCTGCTGCTGGACATGATAGAAGACTGCCCGCTGGAGGAGACCTCCAGGGAATATGAGACCAAGTTTTTTGACAGAGAATCAATAAGGCAGCTTTAAAGAGCAGCCTTTTGATCGCTCTTTTTTGAAAACGTTTTCTGAAAGCGTTTTCAAAACTATGATGGATGTACAGCGCGCCACAAAGGTATTTGGTTATGCGGCATGACGGGTGCTCGCACCAATTCGCAAGGCGAATTGAAAATCTTCATCAAAAAGAGAGCGGATAAAAGAGTACAGCAGTTACAGAAAAATAAGATAAGACAGGAGGAGTATCATGAAGGCAATTATGGTGATGTATGATTCCCTGAGACGCGATTTACTGGAATCATACGGTTGTGACTGGACGAAGACGCCGAATTTCAAAAGGCTGGCGGATTTAAGCGTTCAATTTGAAAATTGTTATGTGGGAAGCATGCCATGTATGCCGGCGAGAAGGGAACTGCACACGGGCAGAATCAATTTTTTCCACAGAAGCTGGGGGCCGATGGAGCCGTTCGACGACTCGATGCCGGAGATTCTGAAAAAGGGAGGTGTCTACACCCATCTCGTCAGCGACCATCAGCACTACTGGGAGGATGGGGGCTGTACCTACCACAACCGGTATTCATCCTGGGAGATTTCCAGGGGGCAGGAGGGCGATCTGTGGAAAGCGGATTTGTCATACCGCTATGACCGCGGCACCGTATTTAAGAACAAGGAGGTCATGCTGAGTTATCCGCCTTACAGACGAATGATGGCTCAGGACGCGGTCAACCGCAGCTATATGGATACGGAAGAGAAGACCTCCCAGGCGGTTACATTTCACCAGGGGCTGGAATTCATCGAGAAGAACCACGGGGAGGACAACTGGTTCCTGCAGATCGAGACCTTCGATCCCCATGAACCGTTCTATTCACTGAAGGAGGACAAAGCGCTCTATCCCCATACCTTTCTGGGAGATGCGGCAGAGGAAGCCGACTGGCCGCCTTACGCGGCAGTGGCGGAAGATGAGAATACGGTTCAGCACGTTCGTTACGAATACGCGGCGCTGCTTTCCAAGTGCGACCGGTACCTGGGAAAGGTTCTGGATATGATGGACCAATACCGCCTGTGGGACGATACCATGCTTATCGTCAATACGGATCACGGCTTTCTGCTGGGAGAGCACGGATGGTGGGGAAAGACCAGCATGCCGATCTACGAAGAGATTTCCCATACACCACTGTATATTTACGATCCCCGCAGAAAGGAGTGCGCCGGAATCCGCAGAAATGCGATTGTTCAGACCATCGATCTGGCGCCGACGCTGTTAGAATTTTTCGGAATGGAGATACCGGAGGACATGGAAGGAAAGCCGCTTGCCGGCGTAATGGATTCGGATGAACCTATCCGGAAATATGCGGTATTTGGATACCATGGAAGTCAGGTGGATGTGACAGACGGCCGGTATGTGTACATGCATGCGGCGGAGCATCCCGAGATTCCTGCCTGTGAGTACACGCTGATGCCTACCCATATGCGGTATATGTTCCGCCCGGAGGAACTGACGGGGATGGAACTGGCGGAGCCATTTTCCTTCACGAAGGGCTGCAGGGTAATGAAGATCGAGAGTAAGGACCATATGGGAGACACGACGTCATTCGGTTCTCTGCTGTTCGACTTAAAAGAGGATCCGGATCAGGAACATTCCCTGGAGGACGAGGCCGTGCGCGCACAGATGAAGGCTTATATCCGGGAATATATGGAGAAAAATGACGCTCCGAAAGAGCTCTTTTGCCGTCTGGGTTTCGAGGAAGAGAGGCCGGTATGAAAAAACGCCCGAACATAGTGATTATCAATCCGGATCAGATGCGGGCGGATTCCATGTTCCATCTGGGAAATCCGGCGGCGGTTACGCCAAATCTGGATGAATTGGCAAAAGAGGGGGTATCCTTCGCACATGCATTCTGCCAGAATCCGGTGTGCACCCCCTCGCGGTGCAGCTTTATGAGCGGCTGGTATCCCCATGTCGCAGGACACCGTACCATGAATCACATGATGCATGAGCATGAGCCGGTACTATTAAAGCGTCTGAAGGAGCACGGGTACCATGTCTGGATGAACCAGCGAAATGACTTGCTGCCGGCACAGAATCCAGAGTATTATAAAAGCTATTGTGATACTTATTTTACTGTCGGAAATGATCGGAAGCCGGATGCACTGCCCAGGGAGTCATTCCGGGGAGAACCGGGAGGAAAGAATTTCTATTCCTTTTACCGGGGCAGGCTGCCGGAGCATAAAGACCTGGATCAGGTCTGGACGGAGGGCGCGGCGGAATTTATCCGGGACTATGAGGAGGAACGGCCATTCTGCATCTTTCTGCCCCTGATGCTTCCCCATCCGACCTATCAGATCAGCGAGCCGTATTTCAGCCGTATTGACCGGAAGAAGCTGCCGGAACGGATTCTGCCTCCGGAGGGATATAGGGGAAAATCCAGAATGCAGAGAGAACTGGCGGTACTGCAGAACATGAAGGACTGGAGCGAAGAGGAGTACGATGAGCTGCGGGCGGTTTACTTAGGGATGTGCAGCAAGGTGGATGACTTGACGGGTCAGATCATCCGTGCATTGAAGGAAAAAGGCATCTACGATGATACTGCCGTCTTCTTTTTCAGCGATCACGGAGATTATACCGGAGATTACGGTCTGGTGGAGAAGGTTCAGAACTGTTTTGAGGACTGCCTGACCAATGTCCCGTTTCTTGTGAAGCTGCCCGCCGCGATGCAGAAACGCCATGGCGTCAGTCAGGAAATGACGGAGCTGGTTGACTTCTACGCAACTGCGGAGGCGGTGGCAGAGCTGCCCGCCGAACACACACATTTTGGAAAATCCCTGATTCCTTATATGGAACAGCGGGAAGAGGCGCTTCGCCAGGCGGTGTTCTGTGAGGGCGGTTTCCGAAAAGGAGAAGACCACTGCAAGGAGACCGGGGGCCAGGCCGTACCGGATCCGGGCGGCCAGTACTATCCGAGGCAGTTTTTACAGGCCTCCGATGAGATGTACAACGGAAAAGCCACGATGTGCCGTACAGGGGATTACAAATATATCAGAAGACTCTATGAGGAAGACGAATTCTACGATTTGAGACTGGACCCGAAGGAGACCAAAAACCGCATCGGATGCCCTGAATATGCGCCTATAATCGCGGAGATGAAGGAAAAGCTTTTGGAATTTTACCAGGATACGTGTGACGTCGTTCCATTTCAAAAAGACACCAGAATGGAAAAGGATTTTACACGAAACATTTATTTATAAAGGAGAAGAAACGTATGGAAACGAAGTATGCAAAAGCAAAGTTTTTGGATGTGTTCAAATATTCATTTGGGGGACTGGGGTCAAACCTCGCATTCTTTCTTGTAATGTCTTATCTTACATTCTTTTATACCGATATCTTCGGAATCAGCTCCATGGTGGTTTCAGGCCTCATGCTGATATCCAGATTTATCGATGCATTTACCGATCCGATTATGGGAATGATGGGTGACCACACCCGCTCGAAAATGGGAAAATACAGGCCATGGATTATCTGGGGAGCTCCGGTCCTTGGATTCCTTATCTTCCTTCTTTTCACCGCACCGGACTTATCACCGAATATGAAAGTGGTCTACGTCTATGTGGTCTACATCGCATATTCTCTGGCCTCAACCGTAGTAAATATCCCGTATCATTCCCTGACACCGGTTATGTCTCAGGATCCGTATCAGAGAACGGTTATCGTTTCATGGAAGCAGGGCATGGGAACCGTATCCCAGTTTATTATCACCATCATGGCACTTCCGCTGGTAGAAGCATTTGGCGGCGGAAAACAGGGATGGGCCATCTATGGCGCACTCATCGGTATTCTGACGACTGCCGCATTCTGGATCTGCGCATGGGGCGGAAAGAAGTACGATGTCTGTGATATGGAAAAAGAACGCGTTCCGATGAACATGGCAAAAGATTTGAAGCTGCTGGTGAAAAACAAACCCATGCTGATGCTCATGATCGCCTTCGGTACGGACGTACTGGCCAACGCGACCTACAGCGCCGTAAATATGTATTACTTTAAGTATGTGTTAAACCGGGTAGATCTGGTTCCCAAGGTTGCCTCCGCCATTCTGTTTGCCGGGATCATTCTCCTTCCGCTGCTTCCTGCACTCTCCAAAGTGTTTGGGAAAAAACGCCTGTACTGGTTCGGAAGCCTGTTCTCGATTGTACCGCTGGTGGTCATGTGGCTGAAGCCTACGGCATCGGTTACGATTCTTATGAGCATGATGGCTGTATTCGGATTCATTTCCCGTATTCCAAGCAACCTTGGATGGGCGATGCTTCCGGAGTGTTCTGATTACGGCGAGTGGAAATTCGGTCAGAGAGCAGATGGCCTGATGTCCTCCTCCCTGACATTTATCAACAAGTTCGGCATGGCGATCGGCGGATTTATCGCCAGCTTCTTCCTGGGACTGGTCGGCTTTGTGGCAAACCAGGAGCAGACTCCGCAGGTATTAAATATGATCGTGTTCCTGCGTTTCGGAATGCCGGTACTCGGTTATATAGCCTCCCTGATTTCCATGGCATTCTATGAGATTACCAATGAGAAATACTCCCAGATCCGCACGGAACTGGACGAGAGAAAGAAGGGGTGAAAACTATGACAAATGGAATCAAAGATCATATAAAAGCTCTGGTAAAATCCATGACTCTGGAAGAAAAGGCGCTTCTGTGCTCCGGAAAGAATTTCTGGATTGTGAGAGGGTAACTGAACTGCTTCTCCCCGGCGGTCCTGCTTCCCGTTCCGTCCCGTCTGGCTCATGCGGCCTTTCCTGTGACTTTGCAGGGGATTAGCAATTCTTAACGCGCAGGATTTTTCGTTCAGGGGAAATGACCACCTGTCTGAGCGTAGCGAGTTTGGACATTTCCCCTGGTTTTTAGAAAAATTCTGCACGTTTAGAAGTGCTTATGCCCGAAACCGGAACTGGAAAGGCCGCATGAGCCAGACGGGACGGAACGGGAAGCAGGGCCGCCGGGGAGACTGGAACACTTCCCCCAATTACCGGGCGTGGCTTAAGTTTACTTGAGTTTCCGCAAATTGTAATTGAAAAATGAATATAGTAATCAAAGGTGCCAATCTGCCGTTTTTTGAAATGCTGGCGAGTGGCAGAATAATGAGTAGAGGCACTTTAACAAGCCCCGCCGGAAC
>OKVR01000029.1_pt1 | contig 141754 bp, 139 predicted proteins | sample 1606891 | NCBI WGS metagenome assembly OKVR01 (sample SAMN03281011, study PRJEB24777) | human gut metagenome | isolation source: fecal sample PR176 from 1 month old male Indian infant, caesarean delivered... | place: Singapore | collected 2006-01-13 | reverse complement strand
ATATTCGCTTGAGTTGTTTAATGCTAGTACGGAGGCTTGATATTGGGGCTGTTTCAAGAAGAAAAAACCCTGCAGGATGCCTTTTGATCCCGATGTGTTTACCATCACGGATACGATTTTTGGACCCGCCGCGGTTTACGTTTTTGCCGGCTATCTACCAGGATGCCACGCGTCGCAAGTGGGCCGTGCATCAGCGTGGTGCAGAGCCTAAGATTTTTGACTATGCGGACGTGTTGCAGTGCGAAGTAGCCGAGGCGGGCGATCCGGAGGCCGAGGAAGTGACTTCAAAACAGGAATTTGCCCAGCGTATCCTGGCAAATCCTGCCAAGGCGGCGAAAATAAACGCTGCCAAGCGTAATATGTGTCTTGGTATGGGCGTTGTTGTGGCGGTTCAGACGGGAAAAGACGAGGTTTCCAAATTAGAGATTCCCGTTATGACCGACGAAGTTAAACGCGATTCAAGTCTATATAAGTCGTATCGGAATGTCGCCGAGAAGATCAAGGCCGAATTTGATGCCATGGGAGGGCTGGCCTAATTTTGGCGGCATACGTTTCTGAATGAGGAGTCTGTGCAATGGCAGGCGAATCTTATGCAATTCCCCCCAAAGATCGTGCTGTTGAGGGAATTCTTTGGTATATCCAGCACCATCAGCTTGCCGGCGGGGATCGCCTGCCGGCCGAGCGCGTGCTGTGCGAAGAGATTGGCGTTTCGCGTACAGCGTTGCGTGCCGGTATCACGCGGCTCATCTCGTGTGGAACGCTCGAGAGCCGTCGCGGATCGGGTACGTATGTGTGTCCTCCCAAGCCGCTAAACATCTTTCAGGAAACGTATAACTTTTCCGATGCTGTGCGGACTGCCGGTCTGCACCCCTCTTCTCGTCTGGTTTCCACCGGGACCATCGAGGCGGATGAGGCGCTTGCCGACAAGCCTGGGGTGTCTGTAGGCGCTCCTTTGCTCCGCATGCAGCGCGTTCGACTTATTGAGGGCGAGCCGGCGTCAATCGAGACCGCTCACGTTAACCTGTCCCTGTGCCCATCGCTTACCGAGCACGATTTTGAGTGCGAGAGCCTTTACGATGTCTTGCTCAAAGAAGGCGGCGTGCGTGTTGAGCATGGACGTGAGCATATCTCTATCTCGCGTTTGAACGTCGAAGAGGCCGAGCTGCTCCAGCAAGAAGAGGGAACGCCGGTGTTCTATGAGAGCTCGATTGAATTTGATAAGGACATGCGTTTTGTGGAGCATTGCAAATCGGTGATTTTGCCCACAAAGTTTCGCTTTGCCGATAACGGCGAAGAGAACGGCATGAGGAGTGTGGCAGGTGAACAATGGCTGAAACAGTAGATGCCACCCCGGTTTATATGCGCATTCGACGCCGCATCGAGGAGCGTATCGAGCGCGGTACATATCCCACGGGTTCCATGATTCCGTCCGAAAAAGACCTCGCCGAGGAATTTGGTACGACACGCTTGACCATCCGAAGCGCTGTCGATGAGCTGGTTCGGCGCGGGCAGATTCGCCGTGTTCGGGGGAAAGGTGCCTTTGTGGCGCAGAAAGTACCTGCTTTTTTTGGAACGCACGGGCGGTTTCCGGAATCGGTCCGTGCTTCGGGCGGCGAGCCGTCCGTCCGTATTCTTCGCACGTTCCAAGCGTTATGCGGGGGCCATACTACGCTGACCTGTTTGGTCATCGCCGAGGACGACCTGCTCTATTCCATTCGACGCCTGAACTGCATAAACGGTAGCCCCGTATCGATCGAGACGGCGCTGATTCCCTGCCTGCTGTTCCCAACCATCGAAGATATTGACGTGTCGGTCTTCAGCTTGTACGAGACCTATGAGATGCTGGGCCGAAAGCCAGTTATGGCACAGGAAAAGCTCGATATCGAAGCGCTGGGCGCACGAGATGCCGGCCTGCTTGGACTGGAGCAGGGTGATCTTGCCTTGACGCTGGAGTGCGTAAGCTTCGATGCGAGCGGCCAGGCGATCGAGTACGTCAAGTCGTTTAACCGCGGTGATGCGGGTGGATATACCTATACGTACTAGCTGGTTTTTTGCATAACGGGCTGAAAAGTTGACGGAATTTTGATTCGTTGAGCAGACCGTATATACAACCTTACATGGCTCAAAATCGACCGTTCGCCGATGGGGATAAATTAATCGACAAAGAGGTATCAAAAAGCCGTAACCTGTAACTGTGATTGGTATCAAATACTAATGATTTGTTACGAGGTGAGACGATGAAGATGCTCGATTACGTTCAGCTTGCCCATGTGCGTATGGGGGAGAACCTCGAGCGTTCGTCTGAGCTGGTAGCGCAGCTCGTTGATATTTTCCAGTCCGGTTCTTTTGATGCACTGCGCATCGTTGCTTCGGGTTCGTCGCGCCATGCCGCCGATTGCGCCCGCGATTACCTGCAAGATGCGCTGCAGATGCAGGTGTCCGTTGTGACGCCCGAGGCCTTCGTCGATTTTGAACACACCTATCCGCAGCATGCGCTCAACATCGCCGTCTCGCAGAGCGGCTATTCGACCAATACGATTGCGGCGCTCGATTACATGCGTGCACACGATATGGCTGCAGTTGCGCTCACGGCAAACGTCGAGGCACCCATCAAGGAACACGCTGACATCGTTCTTGACTACGGTGTGGGTGTCGAGTCGGTGGACTTTGTGACTCTGGGCGTCGAGGTTCTCGTTGAGTACCTGGTGCTCTTTGGTATTTACGGCGGTCAGGCGCGCGGAACGATTGACGCCAAGGGCGTTGCTCAGCGTCTTGATGACCTGCGCGAGGCTATCCAGGCTAATGCCGTGATGTGCAAGACCGCCGAGGCATATGTCCAAGATCACATGCTCGAGCTTTCTGAGCACATGCCCGCCATGGTCGTCGGCAACGGCCCCAACTATGGTGTTGCCGAGGAGGCAGCGCTCAAGCTGAGCGAGACCATCAAGATTCCTGCCATGCATCACGAAGGCGAGGAGTTCGTCCACGGTCCCGAGATGCAGATCGTTCCGGGCTATCTGGTGTTTATCGTCGACGATCCGCAGGGGTCGGAGCGTCTTGCGAATATCGCCGATGCGCTATCGAACGTTACGGCAAAAACGGTGCTGCTCACGGCCCATCCCAAGGGTAGGGCTCACGAGGTTGCGGTGCCTCAGGTGGCTCCGCTGCTCAGCGCAATTCCCAATCTTGTGTTCTTCCAGACGATTGCGGCCATGATTGCCGAGCGTCTGAAGTCATGGAACGTGCACCCGTATCTCGATACCGTCTCCAAGCAAATGGAGGTCAAGGCAGAGGGCTACGAAGAGTCAGTCAATGCGCTTAAGGCCAAAGCGGCTGAGTGTTACGGAATGTAAGCGGGTTTTGATGCCCGTTGGCATGGGGGATGTGGAAACAACCCCAGAAAGGAGAGACAAATGAAGGAAACCGAGAAGATCGAGATCATGCATTTCGACCAGGAGGGCTATCTCGAGGACGGCAAGGCGCTCTACGAGACCGGCAAGAAGATGACCGCGCTCGCCGACAAGGTCGCCGACGAGGGCTACGACGCCGTGTTCCTGATGGGCGTCGGCGGCACCTGGGACGAGCTCATGCAGCTCGAGTACCTCATGAACAAGTTCGGCGACCGCGACCTCGAGGTCTACCTGATCCACGCCGCCGAGTGGAACGTCATGGGCCACAAGCGCATGACCGAGAAGTCCGTCGTGCTCACCGCCTCCGAGTCCGGAACCACCCCCGAGGTCCTCGAGGCCGTCAAGAAGATGAAGGGCATGGGCGTGCGCGTCTACGCCATGACCAAGCCCGAGGGCCCCATCGGCCAGGCTGTCGGCGCCGAGAACTGCGTCGCCATGGCTTCTGACCATGGTTCGGGCGGCTGCGAGAAGGGCTACTACCTCGCCGACTGCTTCGGCCTGCGCCTGCTCAACCGCCGCGGCTGCTTCCCCAAGTTCGATCTGTTTATCGAGCAGACCAAGGACATCTGGAAGGACATGCTCGATATCCGCAAGCGCTTCGAGCCGCGCGCCGAGGAGCTCGCCAAGAAGTACGCCCTGGCCCCCTACACCATGTTCATCGGCTCCGGCGCCCTGTGGGGCGAGACCATCCTGTTCTCGATGTGCATCCTGGAGGAGATGCAGTGGAAGCGCACCCGCTACATCACCTCGGCCGACTTCTTCCACGGCACCCTCGAGCTCGTGGAGCCCGGCGTCCCGGTCTTCCTGTTCATGGGCGAGGACGAGAACCGCAAGCTCGACGAGCGCGTCCGCGCGTTCCTCAACCGCGGCGTGACCGGCGACACCGACATCAACATCATCGACACCGCCGAGTTCGCGATCCCCGGCCTTGACGACGAGTTCCGCGTCATCGTGTCTCCGTGGATCCTTTCCTCGCTGATCACCGATCGCCTTGCCGCTTACTACGAGACGGTCACCAAGCACAACCTCAACTACCGTCGCTACTATCACCAGTTCGACTACTATAGTTGACCACTCATTTAGAAGCACCCTGCCCGGGCGCATGCGTCCGGGCATTTTATGCCGAAATTCGCTAGGAAGGGGATCGAATGAGGCAGTTTATCGTGGCGTCCCATGCTCATTTCGCGTCTGGAATCGTCGAGAGCATCGGCCTGCTTTCCGGTGAGCGCGAAAACGTCCATGCGCTCTCTATGTTTGTCGACGGAAACGAGGACCTGTCCAAGGAGGCTGCAGCGATTCTGGACGGCTTTGCCGCGGACGACGAAGTTGTCGTGTGCACTGACCTCTTTGGCGGCAGCGTCAACAACGAGTTCACCAAGATCGTCCAGACGCGTCCCAACACGCACCTCGTGACCAATATGAACTTGCCACTCCTTATTCAGCTGCTGTTCGTACCCGATTCCACTCCGATCGACGAGGCCATTCGCCAGATCGTCGAGGCGGACGACACTAAGGTCAAGTACGTCAACGACCTGCTGGGACAGGCCCGAACTCGATGAGTTTTAATCGTTAGGAGCACATCATGATTCAGATGATTCGTGTAGATTATCGACTGCTTCACGGCCAGGTTGCCGTTAGCTGGACCTCGGCTCTGGGTGCCGACTGCATCCTGTTAGTGAGCGACACGGTCCTCAATGACAAGCTTCGTCTGCAGGCCCTGTCCCTTGCAAAGCCCGAAGGATGCAAGGTCGTCGTCAAAAACACCGAGGATGCTGTCAAGGCGCTCCAGAGCGGTGTGACCGATAAGTACAAACTCTTCGTGGTTTGCGAGACGATTTGGCAGGCCGGTGCCGTCGCCAAGGCGATGGGAGTCAAGAAGATCAACCTCGGCAACGTTGCCTTTAGCGAGAATGCCCGCCAGGTCTCGACGAGCGTGTTCCTCACGCCCGAGAACGAGGCCTACGTGAAGGAGCTGCTCGGCGAGGGCTATGAACTGTTCATTCAGATGATTCCGGCAGATGCGAAGACTGACGCCGCGAAGGTCATCGGTTAGGGGCCGTCATGGTTATCAAGACAATCCTGATTTTCCTTATTGCCCTTTTGGGTTATTCCGAGTGGCTGACGGGCACGAGCTACCTCCAGCGCCCGATCGTGCTCGGACCTCTGGTTGGCCTTGTCATGGGCGACATGGTGACCGGCACGATCATGGGCGCCACGATGGAGCTTGCCATGGTCGGCGCCATCTCGGTCGGCGCCTATAACCCGCCCGATACGATTTCCGGCACTATCCTGGGCGTATCTCTTGCCATGCAGGCCGGCGCGGACGCTTCGGCGGCCCTGACCCTGGGTATTCCTATCGCCACGATCGTCCTGGCGCTCGACACGGCCCTGGGCCAACCGGTCATGCTGCTGCTGGTGCACCGTATCGACAAAAACGTCGAGGACGGAGACACCAAGGCCATCACGCGCAACATGCTCATCGCCGGTTACGCGCAGAGCTGGTGCGGCCTGCTGATTATTCCCCTGGCATTCTTCTTTGGTGCCGATGCTGTTGCCAGCCTGCTCAACATCATCCCCGATTTCGTTCAGACCGGCATGGATGTCGCCGCCGCCTTCTTGCCCGCACTCGGCTTTGCGATGCTGGCGCAGATGATTATGAACAAAACAGTGGCTCCGTTCTTCTTCGCTGGCTTCTTCCTCGTCGCCTACTTTGGCATTAGCACGACGGGCGTGGCGATCTTTGCCGCGATCATCGTCGTCGCGATGACGGTTTTGGGTGATAAGAAAAAAGCGGAGCAGCCCGCAGCGGCAACCGAGGATCCTGCGATTGGGAGTGGGTTCGATGAGTTTTAAGTTTGAGTCTTCTTACGACGGGCTGATTTCCCGCGCAGACCTTAAGAAGCTGTTCTGGCGCTCGATTCCCTATGAGCATTCCTGGAACTACGAGCGTATGGGCCATATCGGCTTTATGTGGGCCCTTATGCCGATCCTTCGCAAGCTGTATCCGCAGGATGCGGACTTTAAGGCCGCCCTTAAGCGCCATATGGAGCTCTATAACGTCACGCCGTACATCTCGACGCTTCCCATGTCCATCGCCGCTGCAATGGAGGAGGTCAACGCTACTGACGATAGCTTTGACACGAGCGCGATCTCTAATGTCAAGCTTGCTTTGATGGGGCCGCTGTCCGGCGTGGGCGATGCTTTCTACTGGGGCACGCTGCGAATTTTGGCAACGGGTGTCGGCACGTCGCTGGCGCTGCAGGGCTCTATTCTTGGCCCGATTTTGTTCCTGCTCGTGTTCAACGTTCCTCACTACATCATCCGTTACCTGCTGACGTTTGTGGGATATCGCTTTGGCTCGGACATGATCAGCAAGGTCCAGGAATCGGGCATTATGGACACGATCGTCAAGATGGCCTCTATCATGGGCGCCATGGTGATCGGTGCTATGACCATGGAGATGGTCACCGTGGACATTCCGCTCATGGTCGGTGCGGGCGATGGTGCTCAGACGCTCACCGAGCTGCTCAACGGAATCTTCCCGGGCTTTGTCACGATGGGGCTGTTTGGAATTGTCTATCTCATGCTCAAGAAGAAGATGAATCCGCTGCTCATCATGCTTGTGATCCTGCTCGTGAGTATCGCTGGCGCGTTCTTTGGAGTGCTTGGTGTCCAGTAGGGTATCCGTCATAATGAAAACAATGTAAGGGGGGGGCGTCGCGCACACTGTGCTGCGGCGCCCTTTTGCCGAAAGGTGGACAAGATGGAGTATCCGCAGCTTGCCGTCATGAATATCAGCCATCGTTATTTTGACCTTGAGGAATTCTTTTCTTCGGCAGCGGCCTCGGGCTATACGTGTTGCGAGCTTTGGACCGGGGCGATGCATCTGTATGTCGATTGCCATGGATACGATTCGCTCGAGCGGGTACGGGAGCTGTCGCAGCGGTATGGGGTTCGGATTGTGGGGCTTTGTCCCGAACAGAACAACCCCAAGCCGTGGAATATCGCGGCGCGCGGGAATGAGGCGCGTGCCCGCACGCTCGCGTACTTTAAGAACGTTGTAGATATCGCGGCGGAACTTGGAGCCGAGCAGGTCATGGTCTCGAGCGGCTGGGCATTTTTGAACGAGCCGATCGAGGACGCGTGGGGTCGCAGCGCCTCGATGCTGCGTGCGATTGCCGAGCATGCGGGAGAGCGCGGCGTGCGACTGGTGCTCGAGGCCCTACAGCCGGTTGAGTCGATGATCGTGAACTCGGCGGCCGATACGAAGCGCATGATCGAGGCAGTTGATCATCCGGCACTTAAGGCGTGTCTGGATTTGGGCGCTATGGCGGTGGCGGGGGATACCATCGACGATTATTTTGATCTGCTTGGCGATGATGTCGCCCACGTGCATTTTGTCGATGTTGCGGCAGATGGCACGACGCATCTTGCTTGGGGTGACGGCGACCGCGATATGCGCGCCGACCTGGATAGGCTGGTGGCGCGCGGCTATCGCGGAGTTGTTTCGGCCGAGACCTATGATTGGCGCTATTTCGCCAATCCCGCGGCAGCCGACGCTCAGGTTATGGCGGAGTACCGACGCGCGATTGGCGCCTAAGTGGGACAGGGCGCCGAGTTGGCGTTTGACGCTTTTTGAGAAACGGGACGTGCTTTCCGCTTGAGGCTTCTGGCGGAAAGCACGTCCCAGAACAGGCGCTCAGAATGGGACACACTTTCCGCTGAGGACCTCAACCGGAAACCGCATCCCAGTTTTTGGCTGGCGGGCGGGACGCGCTTTCCCCTATGTTTCCAAATGAATACGCTATGAGCCGAGGAGGACGATTCTCCCCGCAAACACTCTAGTATGCTAAAGTACCCAGAAGACCGGCGGAGCTATGCCGGTCTTCTGCTCTATATGAAACACAGCATGAGGAGGCTCACCAGATGACGGCCACACCGTGGGGATTCCGGGACATATTGCCCGAGGAGGCTCAGGCGCGCGAGGAGATTGCGCTGACGGTGAAGGGCTGCTTCAGGGAGCATCATTACCTTCCGGTCGAGACGCCGCTGCTCGAGGACAAGGGCTCGCTCGAGGAGGGCGGCCGCATTGCGGACACCCCGTTTAAGCTCTTTGATGACGACGGTCGCCTGCTGGTGGTCCGTCCCGACAACACGCTGCCGATCGTGCGCTTGGTTTCGACCCGCATGCGCGCGGCCGATCTGCCGCTGCGCCTTCGCTACGAGGCGCCGGTGGTTCGCGAGTGCCAACGCAATGCCGGTGGCTCGCGTCAGTTTACTCAGCTGGGCCTTGAACTTATCGGTGCGGGCGATGTCGCGGGCGATGTCGAGATCGTCTCGCTGGTGGCGGAGGCTATGCGCAAGCTGGCGCTGCCCGATGCGCGCATTATCGCGGGCAGCGTGCGTCCGTTTAAGGAACTGCTCGCGGCCTGTGAGGATCGCGAACTGGCTGCCGAGGCATTGCGTTGCGTGCACGCCAACGACTTTGTGGGCCTCGATGCCCGTGTGGCGGCAAGCGCCGAGCCCGAGGCCGTCAAGGCCGCCATTAGCGAGCTGCCGCGCTTGCACGGCGGCGCCGAGGTATGCGACCGCGTCGACGCGCTGCTGGCGGCGGCGGGCATCGTCGCGCCGCTGACGCGCGAGATGCGTGCCCTGGTTGATGGTCTGGCTCCCGAGGACGCCCAGGTGCTGTCGTTCGACTTCTCCATCATGAACTCTTTCGATTACTACACGGGCCTGGTTTTTTAAGGCCTATGCCGGTGGCCTGCCCGATCCGGTGGGCTCGGGCGGTCGCTACGACTCCATCTTTACCGGTGCGTTCGGCGACGGCATCGAGGTGCCGGCGGCGGGCTTTGCCTTTTCGCTCGAGCGTCTGGAAGCCGCGCGCACCTCGGCCGAGGACGCTGCTTCCGATGGTGACCATGCCGTGGGCCGTGGCGCCGAGGGTCCGCTGCGTATCGCCGTGCCCAAGGGCTCGCTTAAGGCCGATACGCTCGATGTGCTCGAGGCCGCGGGCTTGGACGTCTCTGAGCTGCGCGATCCCGGCCGTCACCTGATCGTGCGTGGTCGCGACACACGTGCCGGCGAGGGCACGGTCGGCGATATCGAATTTGTCATCGTGCGTCCCAGCGACGCGCCCGCTTTTGTGGGCTGCGGCGGTGCCGACTGTGGCATCTGCGGCTGGGATTCGCTTATCGAGGCAGACCTCAACCTGCTGCAGCTGGTCGACCTGGGCTATGGCCTGTGCACCTTTATCGAGGCGGAGCCCGCATGGCGCGCCGGTCAGGCCGAGCGCAACTATGCTCGCCGCGGGTCGCTTCGCGTGGCAACCAAGTATCCGCGCATCGCGAGTGCCTGGTATGCCGAGCGCGGCGTGAACGCCGACATCGTTTCGCTGCACGGCAACATCGAGCTGGGCCCCATCGTCGGCATGACCGATCGCATCGTGGATATTACCGCCACGGGCGCCACGCTGCGCGACAACGACCTGGTCATCACCGGTCGCATCATGGACTGCACGGCCCGCTTCTTTGTCAACCCGGGTGCCGCGCGCCTTGATCCGCGCGTACGCAATCTGGCAGATCGCCTGGCCGCGGCCGTTAAGGACAAGCATTTTGAGCCCGTCGCGGGCTCGGCACAATAGCGCGAGCGCGCACGGGCGCCCCAACGTACGGGCTGCGGGCCGATTGGCGCCGCCGCCCGGTCTCTCGTTTTTCGAACATAACCTCGACCGATAGGGGATACCGATATGAAGACCATCAAACTTGCTCCCGGTGAGCGCCTCGTTACCAACCAACTCAACCGTAAGGGCGTGCTGCCGCAAAACATCGTCGACGCCGCCCGCGATATCGTGGCCAACGTGCGCGCCAATGGCGATGCCGCGGTGCGCGACTACTGTCGGCGTTTTGACGGCGTTGAGCTGCAGAGCTTCCGTCTGCCGCAAGAGCAGATCGATGCCGCGCTCGAAGGCCTCGATCCGGCCTTTGTCGCCGCGCTCGAGAAGGCCGCGCGCCAGATTCGCGAGTTCCACCAGCGCGAGGTCGAACAGAGCTGGTTTACCACGCGCCCGGACGGCACGATGCTCGGCGTTAAGGTGACCCCGTTCGCGGCGGCTGGCATCTATGTGCCGGGCGGTCGCGCGCAGTATCCCTCCACGGTGCTCATGAACGCCATTCCCGCCAAGGTTGCCGGCGTCAAGCGCGTGGTTATGGTGACCCCGCCGCAAAAAGACGGCCTGATCAGCCCCTACACGCTCGCCGCGGCAAAGCTCGGCGGCGTGGACGAAATCTATATGGTGGGCGGCGCCCAGGCCGTGGCCGCGCTGGCATACGGTACCGAGACCATTCCGCGTGTCGATAAAATCACCGGTCCGGGCAACGCCTTTGTCGCCGCGGCCAAGCAGATTGTCTCGGGCGACGTGGGAATCGACATGGTCGCTGGCCCCTCCGAGGTCTGCGTACTGGCCGATGCCACGGCCAAGCCCATGGTGGTCGCGGCAGACCTGATGGCCCAGGCCGAGCACGATCCGCTGGCAGCCTGCTATCTGGTGACTTGCGACGAGCAGTTTGCGCGCGAGGTCGAGGCTGGTATCGACATTCTGGTGGCGCAGTCGCCGCGTGCCGAGATCACGCGCGCCTCGCTCGACAACGAAGGCACCATCGTGGTGGCCGCCGATATGGCTGCCGCCGTCGAGGCCGTGAACACCGTGGCGCCCGAGCACCTGGAGCTGCACTGCAAGGATGCGATGGGCCTGCTCGGCGGCATTCGCAACGCCGGCGCCATCTTTGTGGGCGCCTGGAGCTCCGAGCCGCTCGGCGATTATGTTGCCGGCCCCAACCACACGCTGCCGACCGGCGGCACGGCCATGTTCTCCAACCCGCTTTCGGTCGAAGAGTTCGTTAAGCGCTCGAGCGTCATTTGCTATACGCCCGAGGGCCTGCTCTCCGACGCTCCCGCCACACAGCGTCTGGCCGAGGCCGAGGGCCTGTGGGCGCACGCGCTATCCGCCGCCCTGCGTCGCCGTGTGCTGGAGCAGGGCGAGGATGCCGTGAGTGCCGAGTCTCTGGCCGCGGCCGACCTGACCAAGGTCGCTTGGCCGGGTGACGCCGTGGCGACGGTTGCCGAGGGCGTTGACCTGGCGGCTGCGGGCGCGGATGGCGTTGGCGCGACCGGCGAGGAGGCCTAACATGGCCGAACTCACGCCGCGCATGAAGGAGCTCGTCCAGCCCTACCTGGCCGGCATTGAGCCCTATGATCCCAACTTTACGCCCACGCGCATCAATCTTTCGGCCAACGAGAACACCTATCCCGTGCCCGCTGTCGTGCGCAAGGCGGTTGATGCGGCCTTGGCTGCTACGCCGCTCAACCGCTACCCCGATCCCATGTCCAACGACCTGCGCGACGAGCTTGCCGCTTGGCATGGCGTGGCTCGCGAGAATATCTGCGTGGGCAACGGCGGCGACGAGTTGCTCTATAACTACCTGCTGGCGTTTGGCGGCGCGGGACGGACCTTGCTCAACTGCCCGCCGTGCTTTAGCGAGTACGCGTTCTTTGCGTCGCTTTGTCAGACCGAGGTGCGCGATGTGTGGCGCGATCCGGTAACCTTTGAGCTCGACCAAGCGGCTGTGCTCGCCGTGGCGCCGGAGTGCAACCTGGCCATCGTGACCTCGCCCAACAATCCCACGGGCGATGTGGCACCGCTCGACTTTGTCGCGGCCCTGTGCGATGCGTGCCCCGGCATGGTCATGGTCGACGAGGCCTACGTTGAGTTTGCGGACGATTCGTTTGGCGCGGCCACCACGGCGCAGGGGCTTATCGCCGAGCATCCCAACCTGGTGATTCTGCATACGCTGTCCAAGGCGTTTGGCGCCGCCGGCACGCGTCTGGGCTATGTGATCGCGGCGCCCGAGGTCATCGATGTGTTTGCGGCGATTCGCCAAATCTACTCGGTTAACGTGCTAAGCCAGGCCGCCGCGCTTGCCTGCGTACGTGCCCGCGATGCGTACGCACCCGTGGTGGCACAGGTTGCATCTGAGCGCGAGCGCGAGCTGTGCGCCCTACGCGCAATGGCTGCCGAGGGTCTGCCCGTGGAGGCGTGGCCGAGCGCGGCGAACTTTGTGCTCGTGCGCACGCCGCATGCCACGCGCGTGCGCGAGCGTCTGCGCGACGAGTATTCGATTTTGGTGCGCGACTTTAGCTACGCGCCGGGGCTCGCGGACTGCCTGCGCATTACCGTGGGCACCCCGCAGGAAAACGACGAGGTGCTGGCAGCGTTTGCCGCGCTGGTGAAGGAGGAGATGTAGATGGACCGCTATGCCGAGGTAACCCGCAAGACGGGCGAGACCGACATTGTCGTAAAGCTCGACCTGGACGGATCTGGCGTGTGCGATATCTCGACCGGCGTGCCGTTTTTCGACCACATGCTCAACGCTTTTGGCCGCCATGGTCTGTTCGATCTGACGGTGCACGCGGTGGGCGACGTCGAGGTCGATGCGCATCACACCGTCGAGGACACGGGTATTGTACTGGGCGAGGCGTTTCGCCAGGCGCTGGGCGACAAGGTGGGCATTACGCGCTTTGCCGACGCGGCGATCGCCATGGACGAGACGCTTGTGATGGCTGCCGTTGATATTTCGGGCCGTGGGCAGGCCTACTGCGAGCTGCCCGTACCGACTGAGCGCGTGGGCAGCTTCGATACCGAGCTGGCCGTCGAGTTCTTCTACGCCTTTGCGCGCGACGCCAAGCTCACTCTGCACGTGCGCGAACTGGCGGGCGGCAACTCGCATCACATTATCGAGGCCGCCTTTAAGGCCGTGGGCCGCACGATGCGCCAAGCCTGTGAGCTGGACCCTCGCGTGCAGGGCATCCCCAGCACCAAGGGTTCACTGTAACCGCCACAAGGGTAAAAACCACCACGAAGGTGCCTGTCCCCTTTGTGGTGGTTTTGGATGATGGGAAAAGGGAGGGTCGCGTGGGCGAACCGAAGATTGTGGTGGTCGACTACCACAAGGGCAACTTGTCGAGCGTTGTGCGCGGGCTTGCGCGCGCCGGTGCCGCCGCCTGCACGTCGGACGATCCGGAGCAGATCCGCAACGCCGACGGCCTGGTCATCCCGGGCGTGGGCGCGTTCTATGACGCGATTGTCTTTATGCGCCAAAGCGGCGAGGCGGCGGCCGTGCTCGACGCCGTTGCCGCCGGAACTCCGCTGCTCGGCATCTGCCTGGGCCTTCAGCTATTTTTTGAGCGCGGCAACGAGGGCGTGCCGGCGGACGAAGGCGCGGACGCGGACGACGATGCCTCCGAGCAGGCTGGCGGTCCCTGGGTCGATGGCCTGGGTATTATGCGCGGCTCGTGCACACGCTTGGAGTCGAGCCGCCTGAAGGTGCCGCACGTGGGCTGGGACCAGGTGCACATGACGCCCGCCGGCGCGGCCGATCCGCTGCTTGCTGGTTTTGCCGAGGGTGCCAACATGTACTTTACCCACAGCTACGCGGTGGCCGACGACGCCGATGCCGCCGATGTGCTGGCGCGCACGCACTATACGCGGAGCTTCCCGTGCATCGTGCGCCATGGCAACGTGTGGGGCTGCCAGTTCCATCCCGAGAAATCCTCCGCGCTGGGTCAGCGCATCCTTAAGAACTTCGTCAACATCGTCGAGGAGGCTGGCCGATGATCCTGTTTCCCGCAATCGATCTGATCGGCGGCAAGGTCGTGCGCCTGGAGCGTGGCGACCGCAGCCGCTGCAAGGTATATTCCGACGACCCCGTGGCCGTTGCTCGCTCGTTTGCCGAGCAGGGCGCAAGCTGGGTGCACGTCGTCGACCTGTCCGCTGCCTTTGGCGAGGACGAGGACACATGCGCTGCCAACTCGGCGGCGATTAAGGCCATCTGCGGCGTCAACGGTCTGTCCGTGGACGTGGGCGGCGGCGTCCGCTCGCTCGCGCGCATCGACGAGTTGGCCGGCTACGGTGCGCGCCGCATTGCGCTGGGCACCGTGCTGGTGACCGAGCCGGGTTTTGCCGAGGTGGCAGCCAAAGGTTTTGGCGAGCTGTTGGTGGCCGACATTGCCGCATACGACGGCCAGGTCAAGGTGAACGGCTGGCGTGATGGCGCGGGCGTGGCACTCGACGATGCCGTGGCACAGCTCACCGAGCTGGGTTTTAAGCACCTGGTCTACACCGACATCGCGCGTGACGGCATGCAGACGGGCATCGATGTGGCGGCGTATCGCCATGTGGCCGAGGTCGCGGGCTTTCCCGTCGTGGCATCGGGTGGCATCTCGACGCTCGACGACATCCGTGCGCTGGCCGCAGTGGGTGAGGGCGCGATTGAAGGTGCTATTACCGGTCGCGCGCTCTACGAGGGCAACTTTACGCTGGTACAGGCGCTGGCCGCCGCCCGAGGGGAGGAGTAGTCCATGCTTACCAAACGTGTGATTCCCTGCCTGGACGTCAAGGACGGCCGTGTGGTCAAGGGCGTCAACTTTGTGAGCTTACGCGATGCGGGTGATCCGGTGGAGCTGGCGCGTGCCTATGACCGCGAGGGTGCGGACGAGGTCGTCTTCCTGGACATTACCGCCACGAGCGACAACCGTGCGACGACTATCGAGATGGCGGCGCATGCGGCCGAGGAGCTCGCTATTCCCTATACCGTGGGTGGCGGTTTCCGCGACTTGGCGGGCATGCGGACCATGGTTGCCGCCGGTGCCGATAAGGTGTCGCTCAACTCTGCCGCCGTGCGTGACCCGTCGCTGATCAGCCAGGCTGCCGCGGCGTTTGGCAGCCAGGCCGTGGTCGTGGCGATCGATGCCAAGCGCGTTGGTTTGCCCGGCGCATCCGGTGCCGACAAGTGGGAGGTCTTTACCGCGGGAGGCCGCAACGCCACGGGCATCGACGCGGTGGCGTGGGCCGAGGAGGCGGCTCGCCGCGGCGCCGGCGAGATCCTGCTGACCAGCATGGACCGCGACGGCACCAAGGCTGGCTTTGACCTGGCGCTCACCCGCGCCGTGGCGCGCGCGGTGCCGATTCCGGTGATTGCGAGCGGCGGCGTGGGCACGCTCGAACATTTTGCCGAGGGCGTGATCGAGGGCGAGGCTGATGCCGTGCTGGCGGCCAGCGTCTTTCACTTTGGGACGTTCAGCATTCGCCAGGTGAAGGAGTATATGGCCTCTCAAGGTATTCCCGTGAGATTGGATTTTTAAATGGAGCAAGTGGCAACTGCGTCCGAGCTTAAATACGACGCCCGTGGGCTGATTCCTTGTGTGGTTCAGCAGTACGACACCGGCGAGGTGCTTATGGTTGCTTGGATGAACGAGGAGTCGGTGGGGCTTACGCTCAAGACCGGTACCACGTGGTTTTGGAGCCGCAGCCGCCAGGAGCTCTGGAACAAGGGCGCGACGAGCGGCAACATGCAGGCGGTCAAGGAGCTTTGGGCCGACTGCGATAGCGATACGCTGCTGGTCAAGGTCGACTCGCCGGGCCCGGCCTGCCATACCGGCAACCGTACCTGTTTCTTTAAGAAACTCGCGTAGGGCGGGCGCTCGATTAGACGCTCGGCCACCAGAAAGGATTGAACCATGGGTGTGCGCACCGCAAACGTTCAGGATGGAAATATCGGTGAGACGCTGACAGGTCTGGCCGAGGTGATTCACGGTCGTCGTGATGCATCGCCGCAGGAGAGCTATACCGCGCGTCTGCTGACCGACGTCGAGGACGAGCTGCTCAAGAAGCTTGCCGAGGAGGCAAGCGAGGTGATCATGGCCTGCAAGGATAACGATCACGATCACATCCGCTACGAGGCCGGCGACCTGGTCTACCACTTGCTCGTGACGCTTGAGCGCTACGGCATCACCCTCGACGAGTTGGCCGGCGAACTCAACGCCCGCCGCCACTAGTCATTGGGGACGTTCTTAAACGACTAGTCGTTTGGGACAGTCTTTGTTGGTGTAACGGGGTCATGGAAGTTGCGGTGAAATAGGGACTGTTTAAGCGCTTCATCAGGCAAAACAATCCCTATTCCACCGCAACTTATGAAGGGATGGCTAGGCGAGGGGTGTGGATTCCCATTCGCCGGTGGGGTGGGGGACGTCGAAGGCTCGGTAGCCACAGTCGTAGGCGTGTGCCTGGGCCTCACGGATGTTCCAGCAAATGTCGCAGGCGCGGTGTGCGTCCGAGCCAAAAGTGATCGGCACCTCGGCGTGGGCAAAGCGGCGCAGCAATCCGGTCGCGGGATAGTAGTCTTCGAGGCCCTTGCGCGGTGCGGCGGTCGAGACCTCAACGCGGCGGCCTGTATCGTGCGCGCACTCGGCCATCTGCTGCCAAAACGGTGCGGGGTCTAAGTCGGGCGCAAAGCCTTCCTTCGAAAAGCGCATGACCAGGTCGGGATGGGCCATTACGTCAAAGTTGAGTGAGCTTTCGCAAGCGCGGCACCAGTCGTCGACGTAGCGCTCCCACACGCCGTGTACCCCCAGGTTTTCCCAAACATGCAGGTTGGTGTCATCATCGATCCAGCCGCAAAGGGAATCGGGTGTATCGGGGCGAGCGACGTTTTCCGTTCCCGCCGTACCCGCGGCACCGGCCATGATATCGCCTGGGTTGCCAATCCAATGCACGCTGCCCAGGCGTACGACGGCGTCCTGGGACCAGCGCTCAACCAAAGGCTCGCAGCCCTCGTACCAATCGCATTCAAAGCCATAGATAAGCTCGAGCTCCGGCGCGATTTGCGCGGCAAGCTTGCGGGCATCCTCAAAAGCCAGACGATGTGCCGGCAGGTCGCCCTCAGTAACCTGCACTTCGCAGTTGGCATCCATGCTGGCGGGCAGTGTGAGATGGTCGGCCGAGACCATGACGCGGCAGCCGGCCGCAGCAGCGGCGCGAACGTTGTCTTCAAACGAGGCATGGCCGTCCGAGAACGAGGTGTGGGTATGGCAATCGACCAGCGGGCAGGCAGACATGGCGACTCCTTTGCATTTGGCGAATCCGCTCCATTGTAATGTTGCAGCTCTCAACACGCCGCGCGCCGGAGCTCGAAATCGATTGGAAAGGCTGCGCGGCGCGGCCTCGCTTGCTCCAATACATGTACATCAGCCTCCAAAAGCTGCAAATAATGACATGTTTGGAGGCTGATGTACATGTTTTGCCGGGGCGGTGGAGTGTCGGTTTCTTGTCGACAAGGAAAATCGCGCTCATCACGCGCCGTCACACTCGCGCAGCCTGCGATGTGCTAGCGTTTGGGTGAACAAAACGAGCCCGCGCGGAAAGGATCCAGACCGTATGCAATGCGATAGCACATCCCCGCTGTCTCGCGAGACTGATGCGCCCGAAACTATCGTCAAACTGGAGTGCGACATCGATGATGCGTCGCCCGAGGTGCTTGCCTACGCTGCCGATTGCCTGCGCAAGGCCGGCGCCCGCGAGGTGCATTGGTTGCCGCTTTACTGCAAAAAGGGCCGCCCCGGCTGGCAGCTGCAGGTAATCTGCTCGCACGATGATATCGAGCGCTTGCAGACGATTATCTTTTTGGAGACCACGACCAACGCCATTCGTCGCCAGGTGATGGAACGCGTTTGCCTGCCACGCCGCTTTGAGCGCGTAACGACGCCATGGGGCGAGGTATCCGTTAAGGTGGCGACCCTGCCCGACGGCAGCGAGCGCGCGGCTCCCGAGTACGAGGATTGCGCCCGTCTTGCCCGCGAACATGGCGTGCCGCTCCAACGCGTGATGCAGGCGGCTCAGAGCGCGGCACTGCGATTCGAGTAACACGGTAGATGGGCTCCGCATCCGCCGGATCCCGTATTCAGCCCCCATCAACCCCATTCGAAAGGATCTCCCCATGAAATACCTCATCGCTTCCGACATCCACGGCTCGGCATACTGGACCGAGCGCCTCTGCGCCGCCATTGAGTCCGAGCAGCCCGACCGCATCGTCCTGCTGGGCGACCTGCTTTATCACGGTCCGCGCAACGACCTGCCGCGCGACTATGCTCCCAAGCGCGTGATTCCGCTGCTCAACGCCCTAGCCGACCGCATCATCGCGGTGCGCGGCAACTGCGACGCTGAGGTCGACCAGATGGTCCTCGACTTCCCCGTCATGGCCGACTACGCCACGCTGTTTGACGAGACCGGCCGCGAGCTGTTCCTGACGCACGGCCATGTCTTTGGCGCCGGCATGCACAACAGCGTCGACCACGCGCCCGCGCTGCCCGAGGGCTCCGCGCTCGTCTACGGCCACACGCACATCAAGGTCAACGAGGAAAGCGCCGCGCACCCGGGCCTGTGGCTCTTCAACCCCGGCAGCGTGAGCATCCCCAAGGACGGCTCGCACAGCTACGGCATCTACGAGGGCGGCGCGTTCCGCCACGTGATCCTGGAGGAGGACTAACCATGGCGCAGCATATGGCTCAGCAAAATGCCGAGGGCTCGCGCGATCTGCCCACGCTGATAGACGCGTCGGCCGAGCTGCAGCATCTGGTGCAGACCATCTGGCGTCTGCGTCAGCCCGATGGCTGCCCGTGGGACCGCGAGCAGACGCACCGCAGCATCGGCAAGAACATGATCGAGGAGGCCTACGAGGCGCTCGACTGCATCGAGGCGGACGACGCGGTTCACCTGCGCGAGGAACTGGGTGACGTGCTCATGCAGGTCGTGCTGCATGCGCAGATTGCTGCCGACGCCGGCGAGTTTACGCTGGCCGACGTGGCGCGCGATATCGACGCCAAGCTCATTCGCCGCCACCCGCACGTGTTTGGCGATGCGGATGCCGAGAGCTCCGACGAGGTGCTCAAGATTTGGGACGAGGTCAAGCTTGCCGAGAAAGCCGCCAAGGACAAGGCCGTGGCGGCGGGCGAGGCCGCGCCCGAGGGTCTGCTCGATGGCGTGCCCACGCATCTGCCGGCGTTGATGCAGGCGCAGAAGGTGTCACGCAAGGCGGCCGCCGTAGGCTTTGAGTGGGAGACGGTCCAGGACGTGTGGGACGAGGTTGCCGAGGAGCGTGCCGAGTTTGAGGCCGAGGCCCCTGGCTCGCCCGAGCGCGAAATGGAGTTTGGCGATCTGCTCTTTGCCCTGGTCAACGTCGCGCGCAAAGAGGGGATCGACGCCGAGAGCGCCCTGCGCGCCAGCACGGCAAAGTTCCGCCGTCGCTGGGCCGCGATGGAGCAGATGGCGTCCGACGCCCACGTGGATCTTGCCGAGCTTTCGACCCACGACCTCAACGACCTGTGGGATGCCGCAAAGGCGGAGGAGTAAGACTGCGGGAACGACGGGCTGACATGCCTCATCGTTCCCGCTAAATTTTTCGAAAATCAAGTGTATCCCTCGGCTAACTTAGGGCATAATGCAAAAAGTGCGACATGGCTAACTTACGGAGACGCACCGATGGTGCACGGTCAGCCGGTCGCTTGCATCCACTACGTTTCCAAGTGAGAGGGAGACAACATGAGCGATATTTTGGACGTCTACGGTCGCGAGGTGCTCGACAGCCGCGGCAATCCCACCGTCGAGGTCGAGGTCGTGCTCGAGGACGGCAGCTTTGGCCGCGCAATGGTGCCTTCGGGTGCTTCGACCGGCGCCTTTGAGGCCTGCGAGCTGCGCGATGGCGACAAGGGCCGCTACCTGGGCAAGGGCGTTTCGCAGGCCGTCGAGCACGTCAACAACGAGTGCGCTAACGCCGTCGTGGGCCTCGATGCCTTCGACCAGCGCGCCGTCGATGCCGCGCTGATTGCCGCGGACGGTACTCCCAACAAGACCAAGCTCGGTGCCAACGCCATCCTGGGCGTGTCGCTGGCTGTTGCCCGCGCCGCTGCCGAGTCGGCGGGCCTGTCGCTGTACCAGTACCTGGGCGGCGTCAACGCCCACCTGCTGCCCACACCTATGATGAATATCCTCAACGGCGGCGTGCATGCCGACAACAACGTTGACTTCCAGGAGTTCATGATCATGCCGGTGGGTGCTCCGAGCTTTGCCGAGGGCCTGCGCTGGTGCGCCGAGGTCTACCACACCCTCAAGGGCGTGCTGCACGAGGCCGGCCTGGGCGGCGGCGTGGGCGACGAGGGCGGCTTTGCCCCCAACCTTAAGACCAATGCCGAGCCGTTCGAGTACATCACCAAGGCCGTCGAGAAGGCTGGCTTTAAGCCCGGCGTCGACTTCATGTACGCCATGGACCCGGCCTCGACCGAGTTCTACAACGCCGAGACCGGCATGTACGAGCTCAAGGGCGAGGGCGTGGAGTACACGAGCGCCCAGATGGTTGATTACTGGGAGAAGCTCGTCGACACCTATCCCATCATCTCCATCGAGGACGGCATGGCCGAGGAGGACTGGGACGGCTGGGTCGAGCTTACCCGCCGCATTGGCAACAAGGTGCAGCTGGTGGGCGACGACCTGTTCGTCACCAACACCGAGCGCCTCAAGAAGGGCATTGAGCTGGGCGCCGCCAACGCGATCCTGGTCAAGGTCAACCAGATCGGCACGCTCACCGAGTCGCTCGAGGCCATCGAGACCGCCAAGGAGGCCGGCTACGCCTGCATCGTGAGCCACCGTTCCGGCGAGACCGAGGACTCCACGATCGCCGACCTGGTCGTGGGCGTCAACGCCGGCCAGATCAAGTCGGGTGCCCCGTGCCGCAGCGACCGTATCGCCAAGTACAACCAGCTCATCCGCATCGAGGACGAGCTCGAGGGCAGCGCGCGCTACGCCGGCAAGGCCGCGTTCTACAACATTCGCTAGGCACGCGGAGGTCGCGGGGGCGGGGAAGACTCGGATTCGCCTTGCTCCAGCCGGGCGCGGTTGAGCACCATTGGGCGCTGGGCCATACGGCTCAGCGCCTTTTTTATGTCGAGCAAAGGCTGGCGAAGGCGGTGCGCGCGCTCGTGCTATAACTAGAATACTTAGCGCAAACAAACCTCAACCGCACAAGGCGCACATGGATCAGATTTACGACAACAGGTACTATTCCGCCGGTTCGCGTGAGCCGTCGCCTCGCCGTGCGCGCACGGTGCAGCTCGGTGGGTCCGCCTACGCCGGCGCCGACCGCTCCATGCAACGCCCGACAAGTACCTCGCGCCCCAATGCTCAAGTGAATACTTCGACAGATGGACCAGTGCGCCCGGCACGTTCGTCGCATGCGTCGCGTCCCTCGGCCCAGACGCACGACAGGTCGAGCAGGCCCTCGAACCGTTTTTCGGGCTCGGACTTTATGCACTACGCCAACGACAACGCGGTGGTCAAGGCGATCTACGACTTTACCCATGGTCCTCAGCGAGGGCTATTCATCGGCATCGTCGTTGCTCTGGTGCTCGTGAGCCTGTATTTCCCCGTGCGCGATCTGTACGTGGCAAAGCGTTCGAGCGATATCTTGGCCAAGCAGGTCGAGATTCGTCAGCAATACAATGATGAGCTGCAAAAAAGCGTCGACAAGCTGCTCTCGGAGGAGGGTATCAAGGACGCGGCATCCGAGGACTTGGGCCTGGTGATGCCAGGCGAGAAGAGGATTGAAGTGCAGGGCCTGGACGACGATTCGGATTCGTCTTCGAGCAAGAAGTCGTCGAACGCCAAGAAGGCCAGCGAAGTTGCCAAGGAAATCGAAGAAGTCGGTAAGGACGCCCCGTGGTATATCCAGGCGCTCGACATGCTGTTTGGGTTTAACGGTGTCGAGGGCCAGACGGTCGTGTCCAACGGCGAGTAGCGCCCGGAGGGGAACCCGCAATGGCAGATTGCAAACGATATAAGGTGGCGGCGATCGATCTGGGAACGGTGTCGTCGCGACTGGTGTTGGCCCAGGTCGAGGGCGGGGCGATCGTGGGATCGTCCAAGCATACCGAGATTACCGACCTGGGCGAGGGTGTGGACGCGACGGGTCGCTTTTGCGAGGCGGCTGTCGAGCGTGTGCTCGCTGCGTGTCGCATGTTTGTGGACGAGGCGCGTGCCTTTGGGGCCGCGTGCATTTGCACCACATGCACGAGCGCCGCGCGCGATGCATCCAATGCCGCACTGCTGCTGGACGGTCTGCGTGAGCTGGGGCTCGAACCGCAGGTGATTCCGGGCGAGGTCGAGGCGCGCCTGACGTTTTTTGGCGTGGCGCACGACTTTGCCGGCGAGCGCATCATTGTTGCCGATTCGGGCGGCGGATCCACGGAGCTCGCGACGGGCGTCTATGCGCCGGAGCGTGGGGTCTTTGCGCTGGAGGGCACGCGTTCGCTGGACATCGGTTGTCGCCGTGTGACGGAGCGATTTTTCTCGGCACTGCCGCCCGCACGCGGCGAGCTTACTGCCGCTGCCGCGTGGGCGGGCGAGCAGTTCGCTGCCTATTTTGAGGGCCTGCCGAGCAATTTTGAGCGCGCCGAACGCTTGGTCGCAGTGGGTGGCACCGTCACCACACTCGTGGCGCTCGTTCATGAGCTGGAACCGTACGATTCGAGCTTTGTGCACCTGCGCGAGCTTTCGCTGGATCAGGTTTCGGCCGCTATCGAGCGCATGTCTGCGTTGGATGCGGACGGCATCGCCGCTCTACCGGGTGTACAGTCCAAACGCGCGGGCGTGATCTTGGCTGGTGCCGTGGTAATCCGCGAGCTTATGCGAGCCGGCGGCTACAAGACGCTCACTGTAAGCGAGAACAGCTTACTCGCCGGCATGGCCGCCACCATCAACGAGGCTCTCGACGGTGCGACCCCCACCATCTCCTGGACCCCCAGCCTCAGCGCCCTCTAAATAAGTTGCGGTGAAATACGGACTAAAATCGCCCTTTCGGGCACCAAACAGTCCCTATTCCACCGCAACTCAACAGCCGGCACCTGGGGACGTTCCTTTTCTGCCGGCACCTGGGGACAGTCCTTGCGGGGCGTCCCCATGGCGCCTATGCCAGCTTGTCGATTTGCCCAATCTCCCAAAGCGGAATATTGATGAGCATGCCCTCGTCTCTATATGCCGCCAGGGAGCTCCTCACGCAACGCTCGAGTTTGAATTTTTCGCAGGCTATTTTCAGACTCTTCGCTTTAAGGTTCTCTGCCGCCTTGACCTCAAGCGGAAGCACGGTTCCCGCATGGTCGATGGCAAAGTCGGTTTCGGCATTGCCGGAGGTAGAGGACCAATACGCGGGAGTTTTGTCCTGGAGCAAAAGCTCCTGCGCGACGTATTGTTCGGTCAGCGAACCTTTGAACTCGGTAAAAACAGCGGATCCGTTAAGAACGATGGCCGGAGAGAGACCGGAGAGCGCTCCGAGGATGCCGGTGTCGATGCAGAACAGTTTGAAGCCCGAGAGGTCTTCGTAGCTCGAGAGCGGCGCCTTTAGAGCGGAAACACGTGGCACCTTATGAACGATTCCGTAGTCCGTGAGCCACTGGAGGCTTTCCTCGAAATCGCGTGCGCGCGCTCCGGGACGAAGGGCGCCATAGACAAACTTCTTGTTCTCCTTTGCAAGCTGGCCGGGAAGGGATTTCCAAACCAACCTCATGCGCTCGACGATGCGGGCGGGTGCATGTTTGCCAAAATCGGATTCGTAAGCCTCGATGATTTGCTGTTGAAGCCTTCGGGCTTCGATGAAGTCGCGTGTCTCGGCGAAAGTGGAGACAACTTCGGGCATACCGCCGACAACAAGGTATTCCTTGAGCAAGCGCTCGAGCTTTTCGGTAACGTTTGCCAGAAGGTTCATGTCTGCGGCAAGGATGGCATCGGCGAGCGGGTTGCCGTCGACGGCACGAACGAACTCGGCAAACCCCATGGGACGCATGGTGAGCTGGTCGATTTTGCCGACGGGAAATGACTCGTTTTCGCGTCGGAGCGCGAGGCCCATATAGGAACCGGCTGCCACGATGTGGTATTCGGGTGCAAGTTCGTTGAAGTACTTGAGTGAGGTGATCCCGCGTGGCGCCTCTTGGATCTCGTCGAAGATGATGAGCGTGTCTGCCGGCGTTACGGTTTGGCCACGTAGGAGTTCTATCTGGGAGATGATGCGCTTGGGGTCGAGGTCCCCATCGAACAGCGAGCGTGTGCTCGGCTCGAGCATAAAGTCAAAACGAATGACATTTCGATACTGCTGGCTTGCGAATTCGTTAAGAAGCCAAGTCTTTCCTGTCTGGCGGGCTCCCCTAAGCAAGAGAGGTTTGCGATTCGCCCTTGATTTCCAAGCGATAAGTTCACTCATAAGCTGTCGCTGCATATTGCCTCCCAACCCTCTCGGCTAGTATAAGGCCATTTGGTCGTTTCCATCGGAAAATGTGCGAGACAACCACGTTTTTCCATCGGAAAATGTGCGAGACAGCCACGTTTTTCCATCGGAAAATGTGTAAATACCAACCTAAGTTGCGGTGGAATAGTTCCTAAATGGGCTGATAAACTGCCAAAACAGGAACTATTCCACCGCAACTTAGAGCCCCGCCGGCGTGTAAAAGAAACGAGCCCGCATCCCTTGGGGACACGGGCTCGAAAGCTCCATATGGTAGGGGCGGTGGGACGTCCGCGCATTTGCTGCGCAAATACGCACCGGCTTCGGACGCTGCGCGTCCGCTTAACGCTCGCCCCCTCGCGGGTTCGAGTCCCACCGGCATCTAAAAGAAGCGAGCCCGCATCCCTGAGGAACACGGGCTCGAAAGCTCCATATGGTAGGGGCGGTGGGACTCGAACCCACAATCCTTGCGGCGAGAGATTTTAAGTCTCTTTACCGCTCATATAGCTGTTTGCTACCGTTCGCCAACATCCCTTTAAAATAGCAGGTACATCGCTTATCGCTCTATCACCTTATGGCTATAATAGTCATGGTTTGTCATTGTTTCAATGAGATTCGGTACCGAGTGAGGTACCAATGGTACCGAGGTGGAGGCTTCTCATGAGGACGTACACGGCTGCATATGTGCAGAAGCGCAAGGACAGCGATGCATTTCGCGCGTTTGTTGACTTCTATGAGGAGGACGGCAAGAGGCACAAGAAGTCCAAGACGCTCAAGGCCAAGACCAAGCGTGAGGCGAACCGAGAGGCCGAGGACTGGCTCAGGGAGCTTGAGCGTCAAGAGTTGGAAAGCGATGAAACCCCAGAGGCCGTCAAAGCTGCCAACATGCTTGTTCCGGATTATGTTGAATCCTTCATCGATATTTGGGAACAGGGAAAGTCGATTGAACCGTCAACCGTGAAGGGCTATCGATCCACGGCTAAGTACATCCGTTACGGCTACCCCAAGGGCAATGTGAAGGGCTTCGCAAAGGTCAAGGTTAAAGACCTCAAGAAAAAGCAGGTTGAGGAGTGGAGCGCAGGCCTTACCGCAAGCGGCCTAACCTATTCGCCCGTCAAGAAAGCCCTTGGGCTGCTCAAGCAGGTTATGACCCAAGCCGTCTATAACGAGGTGATAGTCGTCAATCCCTGCAACGGGGTCAAGCCTCCCAAGAAGTCCAAGAAGAACGAGGGCATCAACGCCCTGACCGCCAAAGGACTCCGCGATACGCTCAGCATCCTTGCATCGCTAGAGCAGACTCCCGTAACAGTCGGTGCTCGCATTGCACTGTTCACTGGCATGCGAGAGGGCGAGATTTGCGGACTCAAGTGGAAAGACGTCGACCTTGAGAACAAAACTCTATGGGTTAGGGGCGCAATTGGTCGAGCTATCGGCGGCACTTATGAGAAGAACGCCAAGACGGATAGGGTCAGGGATATATGCTTGTCCGATAGTCTCATTGACATTCTTAGAAAATGGCTTGAGGTTCAACAGACGGAGTTCCATGAGTTCGGGCGCACTGTCGGCGCTGGCGACTACGTTCTCGGAGATTTGGACGGATACCTGAGTCCTGATACCTTGAGTAAGGGTTGGAGCGCTATTGCCAAGGCAGTTGGTGTGAAGGGAACAGAGAGTCGCATACCTACGTTCCACGACCTGCGCCATACGTGGGCAACGCGCTACCTTGCCGAAGGCGGGGACGTCAAGACCGCCTCAAGCGTCCTAGGGCACGCAAACGCCGCTATCACGCTCAACACGTACGCGAGCGCTGACCCCGATGCAAAGCGCCGTAGCGCGCTTCTTACGGAGGCGATTGCGGGCGGTCAAGTTGCGCCCAAGAGCAGCATCCTAGAGCTGACGGGCACGGACAACTAAGGGCGTTATTGCTCTCAAGCCAACAGAGTAAATGTGAAGGTCGTGAGGAGCCGATTGCTTCTCGCGGCCTTATTTTTTTAGGGCGGTTTTGCTGGGTGTGAAATACGTTTTATGGCGTTTAACTGCGGAAACGATACGTGCTGCTAGTTTCCTCACTGGTGTTAGTCTTTCCTCACGTGAAGCTTCACAACCGCATACAAACGGGCTGAGCGCCCATGACCGAAAGGTGGCCCAATGGCTAAGCAGAAAACGAGGAAACCCATTCGTCCCATCACTGAGGAGAACATCAACGACCCCGCGACCATCGAGGAGTTCGCCGCATATCTGCGGTTGAGCTACAGCACTGTCTATCGCATGGTGCGCGATGGGCAGCTCAGGGCAGTTCGTATCCGCGAGCAGTGGCGTATCAACGTCCCCGAGTCGCTAAAGATGCTCGGATACTAAGGTGGCCCTCATGGCAAACAACACTAAGGCGGTCGTTGAGCTGTCGCTGGGAGCCGACCCGCTAGAGGCCGCGAAAGTCGGCTGTCTCAACGGCGCGACCCTATGCAACGCCGACATTTACGGCATGGGGACGTTCGGGCTTGGCATGGAGCGCGAACAGGCGCTCCTGTCCGCTGAGGACGTTGACGGGGACTGCATCCTGCGCATTGCCGCGCCCGACAGCGGACGTGAGCTTGAGGTCCGCTGCTCTGACTGGCTTGCCGACAGGGTCGAACTCATGAATGCCGAACTCAAGCGGCGCGGAAGGCTCGCGAGGAAGGCGGCAGACCCCATGAGGCTTGTGGCAGCTGATGCCCATGAATAGTGAGCTGAGGGCCGGGTATCGCGCCGAGGTGGAGCGCAAGGGCAGGGCGCTGAAGGCGATGCGCGAGGCCCGCGGGGTCCGCTCTGATAAAGGGCCTTGCGCGTTCGACAAGGTTCAGCTCAAAGACTGGTATACGTCCCTTCAAATCGCGAACGAGGAATGGCGCTGCGCATACGTCACGGCAATGGTTGACTATTGGTTCACGGGCGTCACCCCGGACTATCTCGATGACATTCCGAAAGCGTATTTCAACGCGAACTTCGAGAGGCTCAGCGATGCCAGAAGGCAGTCCTTCGCAAAGAGCGATACCGGAGAGGACTCAAGCCTAGAGGCATGGGTTGACGGTCGCAACGGCACCATTCCCGCTGATGGCGAGGGGGTACCCAACCCCGTACCAGACCCCGTTCCCAGCCCCGTACCCAACCCCGTACCAGATGGGGTTCAGCCCTTACATAGCTATAAGCTACCAACTACTAGCCATGAGCCACAAGCCATTAGCCATGGCCCTACAAGGCCATTGGCTAATGGCAAGAGGACTACGGGCTACGGAACGAACGGCAGCGAATCGCTTTTCGAGACGGGCGTTGCTTGGTTCCACGTCCCTTGCCCGAAGTGCGGGGAAGTGGCAAAGGAGCCTGTCGGGTTCATCGATGGCATGGGCCAAATTCTCGTTAAATGTCCGAACTGCGGAGTACAAACATACGGAAAACCGCCCGAGGAATATGAGGTCGAGCGTTGTTTCCCCGAACCTTCGATCCTGAAGTGCAAAGAGGAAAATAAGCAATGAGAAAGACTGACCAGATGACGCTTGCCGTCAACGCCGCCCTCACGGTCGAGGAGTACGGCAGGGAGGCGCTTGAGGCGGGGACCGTGGCCTACGCCGGGGACGGCGCTCTCGTCTACGAACCCGGAGACTCGGGGGTCTACGACCTGACGACCGAGAGCGGCAGGAGGGCATGGAAGGCCAACGCCCCCGAGGGCGTGACGAGGACCGTTATCGAGGACGGCGAGCCGTGGTTCGATTCGGTCGTTGGCATGTTCTCCGAACGGCTCGCGGACTGGATGGAAGGGCGGGGCGCGACCCTCTAGAAAGGCGCGGCGCGGGAGGTAGGGCCGCGCCGACAGCGCCCCGCTGCTCGGGACAGAAATTGCTGCTTGAATCGTAGCATATTTTTAAGTACCGCTGCCGCTGAGGGGGTTAGTATATAACTGCCCAGCGTGACGCGCCTGCCGTGACTGACGCATATGCGATGACCTGCGGATATGCCGTCTAAGGCTCTCAGATGCTCTTTTTAAGCTTTAGAACGGACACGGTGCCTAAGTTACTCACGCCAGATGCCAGACGGCCCTTATCGGCTGTCCCCGCGGCTCTCAGGGGCATTTCCGAATAGCCGACCGATTCGCTCTTGGGGTGGTTCCGATACTGAGGCGGGGAGAGATTAGCCCGACGCTGGCGCAGTTCAGGCTCTACTGGTTCGTGGCGCTCGACATGGAGCGGCAGAAAACGCGGCGAAAGATAGACCTCATGCGCCCCGAGGGAGACCCGAGGAGGGAGAGGGCGCTCTACTGCATGGGGAGGCAGGAGGAGGTACTGGACCGCGCCTACGCCGACATGCGCGAGATGGCCCCGACAGTCGGCGAGAGGGCGGTCGAGGTCATAACTGCCCACTACCTAGAGGGCGAGGACTGGCATGACCTGAGCGCGAGGATCGGCATAGCCTACGACAAGTGCAAGAAGATAGCGTACAGGGCGTTCAGGGAATACGACGCCGCGACATAGAGAAGGCCGCAGGGGAGCGAACCCTTGCGGCCTTTTTGTTTTCGTTCTCCGGGCGCGGTTTATAGCCTGCGCCCTGCCCTCTAGTTCCTCACCGAGTACCGCTTGCCGCAGTGGTTGCAAAGGTACTCGCGCTTTCCCTTCCTGCCCATCGCGGCACCGACCACCATGCCCTCAAGGCGGAACAGTTCGGCGCCAATGAGCGCCTTTCCAGCGCTCGTGGACTTCGACGTGTTGTTCAGGAACGTTACGTCGGTTGAGTCGCACTTGGGGCAGCGGAGTCCGGCCTTGCGCTGGGCCTTCTTCACCTTCTCGGGGGTCGTGTCGAGCGCTGCACGGTTGAGTTCTGCGTTCGAGTGTGCAGGGGCGTAGCCCTTTTCGGCGCTTGACCCAAGGGGCTGGGGCGTTACGTTCTTACGGCGGTCTCGTTCGTATTTCACTTCTCTGTGAATCTTACTGATTGTCTCGTCTACCTTCTCACCGGATTGTGCGGTGAGCGCGTACAGGCTGTTAAGCTCTGTCACCGTCATGCCGTTAGGCCTTTTGGCGTTGTAGACGAGAAGCAGGTCGTTTAGCTCCTTGCTACGGGGCATCCGATACGGAGCAGGGTCGGTTGTCTGCTTCGGCTTCGTCTCCGAAGTGTTATCCGTTGTCCTTTTATTTTGGAATGGCAACGTGAAGAAGTCGACGGCTACAACAACTATGAACAAAGAGCTGACAAGCCCAACTGGGTCGTTCAACATAGTGAGTACCGTTACGTGGTGTGCAAAGATGTACCAGCAAGCTGGGAAAACCAGCACCCAGAGAATCGGTCTAATCTTATCCATCATGCTGAACTCCTGTTCGCAATCGATCCGGTAACGGATTTGGTCGCCATTGGGCACTTCAACGCGCTGCCACTGTGCCCAATGCGTCCGATAAGCCTTTTTGTTTTCGCGCGTCCCCGAGGGGCTTAGTAGCGCCCATGCCGGGGCGCTGGCACCTGTCCGGTGGGGTCGGGCGCTGCCCGCCTACTTTGCGAGCAGGAACCTGAGGACGACAATCGGGAGAATGACCGGGGCGAGGACAATCCCGAGCAGGTAAATCCAAAGCGTGCCCTTCATGGCTATCGACCTTCCTTTCCTGTTGCGATAGCGGTTGACTCGATTCTAGTCCTCACTGGACGTGAACGGGACGTGTTCGCCCCGCCTCTCCATGCCGCTCAGCTCCATCTGCTCATTTGCGTACACGGCTATGAGTTCGCGGCGGTGTGAGTTGCACCTGCGGTAGGCGTCGCGGATGCCGTTGAGCCGCACCGTGTTGAGCGCCAGATGCTCGGCCCATCCAACGAGGTCCCGCCTGTCCTCGGGGCTTAGCTCGCGGTAGCTAGCCAACAGCTTGCGTTCGTCCTCAGTCAGTGGGGTCCTCTTGTTGTGTCTCTTGCTCATGCCCAGTCCTTTCACTCGATTTGGGGCGTGAAGGTGATTCCTGAGCTGATTCGGTACCAGATTCGGTACCAATGGTACCGAGAACGAAACTGAAACAAAAAGCAGCCCAGAGTGATTAGATGCTCTGAGCTGCCATTTCGTCATATGGTAGGGGCGGTGGGACTCGAACCCACAATCCTTGCGGCGAGAGATTTTAAGTCTCCTGCGTATGCCAATTCCGCCACGCCCCCGTGAGACTAGAAGTCTAGCACAAGCCGTCCGTTACGCGTTGACGGCCATCGAGTGTTGGCCCGACTTCTCCAGGAACTCCTGGAACTTGGCTTCGTCGCCCTTGTTCTGGTACTGCAGGGCTAGCAGGTACTCCAAGCGGCAGCGCTTGACCGGGTCGTCGCCGACATCCTCGAGCATGCGCTCCAGCTCGGGAATGTCGTTGTGGCGCTTGAGGATCATCGTGTCGTACATCAGCTGACACTCGTGCGCAACTGCCTCGGCCTGACCGCCCTCAAAGCCCTTGATCTCGTGCAACAGCTCTTTGGACTTTTTGCGGTCCTCCTGGCCAACATAGTAGTTAAAGGCCTTAATCACCAAGTCGACGCGCTGCATCTTGGGGAGGTTGAGTCCCAGCAGTAGGTCGAACATCTCGCTGGCGCGCTCGTGGTCCTCGCGCAGCAGATAGGAGTTCAGACGCAGGTAGTCGCGGTTGTAGCGCGGGTACAGCATGCTGGTGAGTTTGCCGTCGAGCAAACGATCGAACTCGTCCCACTGCTTGGCAGCCATAAGCTGCTGCAGGCGCTTAAACGTGGTGCGTTTTTTGACGCTAAAGAACACCGACACGGCGATGCAGATGATAACGACGGCGGTCCAGAGGGTGCGGGAATCGGGCATATTAGGGTCCTTAGTCGCTCATAAAGCGAGCGGTATGACAACACGTACTAGATGTATTATACGCAGCGCGCAAGCAAACTGGCATAAAAGCTCATCGAGGCCGAGTGCCATCGCTCGCTGCGGTACACTTACCTAAAGTAAACCATGAAGGGAGACATTACCTATGAAGAAGATCGTTTTGGCTTGCGGTGCTGGCGCTGCTACTTCCACGCTCGTTGCCCAGAAGGTCGCTACTCTGCTCGACGCCAACGGTTATGCCGACAAGTACGAGATCGTGCAGTGCGCCATCTCCGAGGCCAAGGATTACTGCGACGAGGGCGCCGACCTGCTGATCGCCACCACCGTTGCCCCCGAGGGCCTCACCTGCCCGTACGTGAGCGGCGTGCCCTTCATGACTGGCATGAACCGCGTCGCTGCCGAGAAGGCCGTTCTCGACGTCATGGCTCAGTAGGCGCTGACTGTATGAATGAGCAGAACGCCAATCCGGTCGAGCTCTTTGGCATGCGCGTTGCCCATGTGGGCATTAACGCCACCGACCCGGCAGACGCCCTGGAGATCGCGGAGCTGTTCTCGACGATGATGGGCCTGCCCGTCATCGAGACCCCGGTTTCGTACTTCAACGATTCGCTGGTCGAGATCATGAAGCAGAACGGTCGTGGCACCAAGGGCCACATCGGCTTTGCCGTTAACGACATCGATGCAGCTGAGAAGTGGTTTGCCGAGCGCGGGCTCGAGGTCAACGAAGAGTCGCGCGCGCTGCTGCCCGACGGTGGTACCAAGCTCGTGTACTTTAAGCGCGAGTTCGCCGGTTTCGCCGTGCACCTGTGCCGCGAGTAGCGCACAAGCTGCCATAGCTGGCAAAAAGGGATAGGGTCGCGTGGCCCTATCCCTTTATTTATGCCGAGGGGCTTCCTATCGTGGCAGGCGAATCGTAAAGCGGCTGCCGACCCCTTCGACCGAGGTCACACCGATGACGCCGCCGTGGCTGTCGACGATCCACTTGGCGATCGCAAGCCCCAGACCCGAACCCTGTGCGCCGGCATCGCGCGCGTTGTCGGCACGGTAGAACCGCTCGAACGCGTGAGCTGCGGATTCCTGGTTCATGCCGATGCCCTCGTCCTCAACACTTATGTCGATCGTGCCCGCGCCCGCATCTGGCGTTATGCCAAATGTGACGGTCGTTCCCGCATCCGAGTACTTGGCGGCGTTTTGCACGATCACGCGCAGAGCCTGCTTCACGAGCGCCACGTCGACGGGCGCGTCGCAGCGCGGGTCGCTGGCAAGCGCAGCGTCAGAAGCCAGCCGATACGTGTGCTCGGTATCGATCATCTGCGATTCTTCGCATACCTCGCTGACCAGTGCAGCCAAGTTGGTATGCGCACGCCGCAGGACCGTGCGTCCGGCATCGCCGCGTGCCAAAAACAGCAGCTGCTCCACAAGCTCTTGCATGTGCTCGCTTTCGGCTTTAAGGGACGCGATGGATTCCGCCAGCACGTCCGGGTCGTCCTTACCCCAGCGGTCGAGCATGTTCACGTAGCCCTGAATCACCGCGATGGGCGTGCGCAGCTCGTGGCTCGCGTCGTTGACAAAGCGCATCTGCTGCAGCTTGGCCTCTTGCATCTGGCGCAGCAGGCGGTTGAGTGCGACCTCGATGCTTGCCAGGTCGGCGTCGCCGGTGGTGACGCTCGGCGAGTCGACGCTTGCGCGCTCGATGGCCTGCTCCAGTGTTTCCATTTTGCCGCCGGCGAGTTGCATGCGGCCGAGTTCGTCCACGCGCAGGGCCAGATCGTTGAGCGGCGCCATGGTGCGGCGCACGCGGCGGGCGCCGCCGAGCATGTTGAGCACGCTGATGACCTGCCAACCCACAACGACAAGGTAGAGAGGCCATAGCGTGACGAGGTCCTGCGCGAGGGGGAAAGTCTTGGTGGTACGCGCAAGCTCGACGGTATAGGTGAGCGTTGTCAGGTCCCAGCCGCGCGCGGGCGTCAGCGTCATGCCGCGAACGGTGGCGCTGGGGATCCATCCTGCGGTAAACGCGCCGTTGGGCAGCGTCTGGTTGTATCCATAGACAAGGATCGCCGCCACAATCACTACTAGCAGCAGGTCGAGCCAAACGTAGCTCATCAGGCGGCGCCACATATAGCTCCAGTTGATGGCGCGGGCGATGGAGGTGACGCGCTTGGCCTCGGCGTTACGCGCGGCAGACATAGCCCACCCCGCGCACGGTCTGGATGATGCGGACGCCGCCGGCGTCCTCGATCTTGGCGCGTAGATGCGCGATGTGCACGTCGACGTTGTTGGTGTCACCCATGTATTCGTAGCCCAGCGCTTCGTGCGCGATGCGTTCGCGCGTGAGCACGGTCTCGGCATGCGCCATAAGCAGGGCGAGGACATCGAACTCGCGGGCCGTGAGCGCAATGGGCGAGCCGCCGACCGTGACTTCGCGGCGGTCGGGGTCGAGCGCAACCGAGCCCACGGCGAGCGTGGCGGGGGAGAGCGAGGCGGAAACCTGGGTCGAGTCACTGACCGGGGGTATCGCGGTGGCGCCGACACCCGTGCCGCCTGCCGCGCCCGTCCCGATGCCGCCAACGCCCGAAGCCGCCCGCACGGCCTCCGAGCGCTTCAACGCCACGCGGATCCGTGCGAACAGCTCCTCAATCGCAAACGGCTTGGTCAGGTAATCGTCGGCGCCGGCATCGAGCCCGGCCACCTTGTCCATCACGGCATCGCGCGCGGTGACCATTATCACCGGCACATCCTTGTGCTTGCGGACGCGCCGCAGGACCTCCATGCCGTTGAGCTGCGGCAACAACACATCGAGCAGAATAAGATCGTAGTTGCGCTCCAGCGCCAGGTCCACGGCGGTGCGGCCATCGGCGGCGTGTTCCACCTGGTAGCCCTCGTGCTCCAGCTCGAGCGTCACAAAGCGGGCGATTTTCTCCTCGTCCTCTACGATCAGGATCCGTGCCATGCGTGCCCCCGTCTGCGATTACTTGTCGTCGTTCAGATTTTGCTTGATGTCGTCCGCGGCATCGGCGGCGTGATTCATAAGGTTGTTGATGCTGCCGGGCACGTCGCCGTCGCTGTCGATGCGGTAGCGCATGCCAAAGAACAGGCCAATCAGCATCAGCCAAATCGTAGCGCCCCAGGCAAACAGGGCGATGATGGGGATCAGGATGGGGATGTTGAGGATGATCGCATCGCGGCGCGTGGCGATAAACTTGGTGTCCAGGCTCAGGCGGAAGAGCTTTTTGAGGTACTCCCATACGCTGTCCATCTTCTTGGAGAAGTCGGTCTTTTCGCTCGACTTCTCGTAGGCGGCCTGCGCGGCGACCATCTCGGCTGAGGGCTCATCGACTGGCGCGGACTCGGTGGCGGCGTGCGCCGACGTGGTCTGGGTCTTGCCTTGCGACTCGAGCCAAATGATGGCGTCCAAAACGTTGCCGTCGGCGGCGTCGAGCGCGGCTTTGGCATCGGTGTAGCTCACGTTGCACTTGGTGCGGATGGTTTCAACTTTTTCGAGGTCGTCCATGACCTGTCCTTTCGTTCGATGGGCGCGACGCCGGGCGATCTGCCCGGGCGCGAGCGTTGCGTTCGGCGGCCTGCGTTGCGCGGCGCCGCCCCGCCCTTGGTCGAACTCTATAGTGCAGGTTATAGATTAAGCGATTCTTGAGCCAAGATTAACGTTGGATGAGTTTTTGGGTAGCGGTGGGAAAAGTATTAGACCTCGATAGCGGGGGATGTGGTGCCGGTGCAAAACGGCGTCAAAGGTTGGTCGAGCAGGCGGTTTCTCCATTGATGTCCGCACAGCATGTGACACTTACCCTGCCGCCCCGCTCTGCCGCGGCGGCATGCGTCTGAACAACGACCCTCTAAGGAGTTCGATACCGATGAGTGACAACGCAAAGCATCTCGCAAAGAAGTGCGTAAAGGACGCGGGGCCGTGCCTCGCGCTGTGCGTAGCCGGCGCAGCGGTCGCGCTGCTGGCTGTTCTGGGGCCGTTCGACGTGCTCCGAAGTGCCAGCTTTCTGCATGTTTGCATGGCTCTTGCCGGCGCCACGATGACCGGCGGCGTGCTCGATCTGATCTTTTGGGTGTTTGACCCGTTTGGATGGAAGAGCGAGGGGTAGGTCCCAAAGGATGGAAGGGCTGGAACGGTTGACTTAGTGATCGTGCAGAATGTGGGCTAGCGACTTACAGGGAAGTGGTGATCCGATGACGGTCTATGTGACGGGCGATATTCACGGCGGCGTCGACATGCAAAAGCTTCGCGACTGGGATCTTGGGGATGGTCTGACAAGTGACGACTATCTCATCATCGCGGGCGACTTTGGCTTTCCGTGGGATTTCTCTGCCGAGGAATGTGCCGACATCGCCTGGCTGGAGTCGCGCCCCTATACCGTGCTGTTTGTCGACGGCAACCACGAGCGTTTCGATCACTGGTCGGAGCGCCCCATGGAGCTGTGGCACGGCGGCCTGACGCAGCGTCTGTCGGACACCTCGCCCATCCGACGCCTGACGCGCGGTGAGGTTTTTGAGCTCGACGGCTCAACGATCTTTACCATGGGCGGCGCCACGAGCGTGGATAAGGAATACCGCATTCCGTATTCCAGCTGGTGGCCGCAGGAGCTGCCGGACGAGCGCAACTTTGAGGAGGCGCGGGCAAAGCTCGACAGCGTGGGTTGGAAGGTCGACTATGCGATCACCCATACCTGCTCCACGCGCATGCTTTCGCCCACGCTTTACCCGGCACCTGGCTGGAATTATCCCGATGTCGATCGACTCACCACGTTTTTCGACGAGCTGGAGGACCACCTGGACTACAAGCGCTGGTACTACGGGCATTTTCATCGTGACGCCAACCCAGCCGAGTGCCACACCGTGCTCTACGACTGTATTGTCCGCCTGGGCGACGAACTCCAGCCCTGGGATGTCGCGTAGGGGCGGGGTGGCTGGCTACTCGACCGTTACAGTGATGTTTTCCCGATGCGTGCGGATAACATCCCAGCTAAAGTGCTCGACCAGCTGCTCGGCAGAGCGCGGTGTGGCGTCCGGCGCGATGCCTGTTTGCCCGGCGAGCCAGCCCAGTAGTGCCTCGGGCGCGCCAAAGCGGGTGCGGAGCTCGCCCAGGTCCAGGTCGCGGTCGCGCTTGGAAAGGCGGCGGCCATCCGGCGACATGAGCAGCGGAATGTGCGCGTAGTGCGGCGTGGGAAGTTCCAGCAAATGCTGCAGGTAGATTTGGCGCGGCGTGGAGCCCAGCAGATCGCATCCGCGCACGACCTCGGTGACGCCCATGGCAGCGTCGTCGACCACCACGGCTAGCTGGTAGGCAAAAACGCCGTCGCTGCGGCGCACCAAAAAGTCGCCGCATTCGGTGGCGAGTGCTTCGCATTGGGCTCCATACGTGCGGTCCACGAATTCGATCACATCGTTTGCGAGGTCGTCGACGGCGGGTACGCGCAGGCGCGTGGCCGGAGCGCGCAGGGCGCTGCGGCGGGCAACCTCCTCGGCAGAAAGGTCTCGGCAGGCGGCGCGGTAGATGGGCGTGCCGTCGCTCGCGTGCGGCGCGCTCGCGGCGTGGAGTTCGGCACGCGTGCAAAAACAGGGATAGGTGAGGCCGGCGTCTTGCAGCTGACGCAGGGCGTCCTCGTACAGATCCAGGCGATCGTGCTGGTAGTAGGGGCCTTCGTCCCACTCCAGTCCCAGCCAGGCCAGGTCGTCAATCAATTGAGTGGCAAGTTCCGGGCGCTTGCAGCGATCGTCCAGGTCCTCGATGCGCAGCACGATGCTGCCGCCTTGGCTGCGGGCCGAAAGCCACGAGCACAGGCAGCTGAACACGTTGCCCAAGTGCATGCGGCCCGAGGGCGACGGGGCAAAGCGGCCCACGACGGGGGTGGGCGCTGCCGTTGCTGGTGCGTCCGCGGCGTGTGTTGCTATGTTGCGTGCGTTGATATCCATGCGGACGAGTATAGCGCGGGGCTTGGCAGGGAAGGCGTTGCTGCGCTCACAAGTTGGCGGCGGTACGCATTGCGCACGGTGGGTTTGCGGCTCAAGGTCTCGATCGCTGCGTACCGACTTAGCCTCACAAACGACAGAAACCCCGGCAGCTCTTCGCAACTGCCGGGGTTTCCGCGGAAAAGGGGGACATGATCCTCGAGCGAACGGCAAAGGGGCAAACCGTTTTCGCTCAACTGCTTTATGCCCCTCGGCTGGCGGCTCAATCAGCGCGTGCCGCGCCCACACAAAGCCGCTACACCTGTGACGGAGCTGTGAAGTGGTATCTATTGCCGGGGCGGGCTATGCCAAGGGTGTCCCTAATGACTAGTCATTTAAGAACGTCCCCAATGACTAGCTGCCGGGGTGCTGGTGTGACTTTCATCCCGTTTGGCGCTCCGGTCGCCTAGATGTTCGCCATGCGTACCCGCAAACGTGGGACAATGGCGCTGTTGGTTTTACAGACAAAGGATGTGCCTATGAACACCCTCGCCGCCAAAGTCAGCCGGCAGCGCCACCTGTTTGCGCGATTCGCTTCCGTCTGCGTGCTCGTCACGCTTGCGTTGTTGCTGCTGCCTGTCGCCGCGCACGCCGACGGCTACTCCATGACCCAGACCTATATCAGTGCCACGGTCGAGGCCGATGGATCGCTGACCGTTGTCGAGGGACGCCAGTTTGATTTCGACGACGACATCAACGGCGTGTTTTGGGAGATCAATACGGGCTCCAACCAGCAGGGCGGCACGGCGGGCGTCGACGTGCTGAGTGTCGAGGAAGAGGACACCGCGTTTAACAAAGTCGATAGCGCGAACAAGGGCGACTCTGGCGTCTACACGGTCGAGCAGACCGGTGACGGCGTGAGGATTAAGGTGTTCAGCCCCCACGAGAGCGGCGACAGCGCGATCTATTACGTGAGCTACACCATGACCGGTGCGGTCATGAACTGGGCCGATACCGCCGAGCTCTACTGGAAGTTTGTGGGCGACGGCTGGTCCGCGGACTCCGATGACGTTGAGATGGAAGTGTACTTCGCAAATGCCGCTGCCGGGACGGCGGCCGTCAAGGGCGATAACTTCCGCGCATGGGGCCACGGCCCGCTGACGGGCGATGTATCGCTCGATGCGGACGAACCCATGGTCACCTATACCATTCCCTGCGTGCATCAGGGCGAATTCGCCGAGGCACGCATCGCCTTCCCTAGCGACTGGGTGCCGCAGCTTGCCGCTTCGGGCGAAGAGCGCATGTCAACGATCCTGAGCGAAGAGAAGGAATGGGCCGACGAAGCTAACGCCCGCCGCGCTCACGCTCGCATGATTGCCAATGCACTTGCCGTGCTAAGTGTTGTTGCGGCGGTGGCCTTTACCGGCACAATCGTTATGCTCAAGCTGCGCAAGCGCAAGCCCAAGCCGCTTTTCCAGGACGAATATTTCCGCGATGTGCCTTCGGCCGACCATCCCGCCGTGCTTTCGGCCCTCATGAGCTGGAACGAGGTGCCCGATCAGGCATATATCGCCACGCTCATGAAGCTCACTGACGACCGTGTGATCAAGCTGGAGCAGGCGACCGTGACCAAGGCCAAGAAGGGTCTGTTGGGGCGTGAAAAAGAAGAGCAGACGTATCGCGTGACGGTGAGTGATGCGGGCTGGAAGTCGGCCAAGGGCATTGACCACATGGTGCTCAAGGTCTTCTTTGCCGGTGCTAAGCCTGACGAGAACGGCGATCGCTCGCGCACGTTCGACGAGCTGCAGCACTACGTCAAGCAGCACGCTACACCCGTGGGCGACAAGCTCGAGGACTATCAGAACACCGTTAAGGGCAAGCTGGCCGATAGCGAGTACGTTGCCTCGGACGGCATTGTTGCAATGGTGTTTTGCCTGGTTCTTGGTATCCTGATTGCCTTTGTTCCCGTGGGATCCATCTTCTTTACCGATGGCGCGCAGGCGAACATTACCGCCGCGGTTATCTCGGTGCCGATTGTGCTGGTGGGTATCGGCGTGGGCCTTACGTTCCGCCGCTTTACGCCGGAGGGCGCCGAGGTGGCGGCTCGCTGCAAGGCACTTAAGCATTGGCTCGAGGACTTCACGCGTCTAAAGGAAGCCGTCCCCGGCGATCTGGTGCTGTGGAACAAGCTGCTGGTGATGGGCGTGGCGCTGGGTGTTTCCAAGGAAGTGCTGCGTCAGCTTGCCGAGGCCGTGCCGCCCGAGGTGCGCGAGGCCGACGGCTTCTATGACAATTATCCCTGCTACTGGTGGTACTACCATCATTACGGCAACGAGTCTCCGCTCGATTCGTTCGATGACGTGTATCACGAGAGCATCCGTGAGCTGGCTTCGAGTTCCGATAGCTCGAGCGGCGGCAGCGGCGGCGGCTTTTCCGGTGGCGGCGGTGGCGGCGTCGGCGGAGGCGGCGGCGGAACGTTCTAACGGTCGTAAATTATGGGATGGGCTTTTCTCGACAGCCGTCGGGGGAAGCCCATCCCTTTTTATGCGCTACCTACGAAGACTGTCCCCAACGACTAGTCACTGGGGACGTTCCTAAATGACTAGGTATGGCTGCTGGGCCTAGGCTGTTAGGTCGAGTTCGTAGAGGAAGCTTTCGCGCGGCATGTCGTGACGGCGCTCTTCGCGGTTGGCGCGGTGCGTGGCCGTGCGCTTAAAGCCATGCAGCTCGTAGAACTTCCACGAGCAGTTGGAGTCGGTGTACAGGTGCGCCCTCGTCGCCCCGCGCGAGGATAGGTACGAGACTGCGGCGTCGAGCAACACCGAGCCAACGCCCAGGCCATGGACGTCGCGATCTACGGCAAGCAGCGTGACCTCGTTGTCGTGTGGCAACGGGCTGCTTTCGAGCAGGCGGTTGTTGGTTCGGATGGTTGCGCGCACAAACGAGAGATACTCGGCGCAGGCATCGGGCTCCAGCTCGCGCATTTGCGATAGCAGTGCGCGTTCGGTATCCAGCCAATGTTCCTTAACGGTGGCGCCGGAGCTCTGTCCCGCACGCGCGAGCGCAATGCCGCGCGCCTGACCGTCGATTACGGCAACTTGCGAAAACGTCGAAGACGAAAGGCAGTAGGCAAGGTCGCACGCGGCCTCGAGGCGGTTGTACTCATCGTTATCCGAATTGTCATGCCAAAGCTGCTGTAGAATCAGCGCGATGGCGTCGAAGTCTTCGGTATCAAACGGTCGGTAGAGAACCCGCGAGACCATGGTGCCTCTTTCTTTTGCGGATGCATATCGAGCACAGTTCTACCACGCTATTGGCATCTAATTATGGTGCCCCTGTGTTCCATGAACTCACCGTGCCCGGTGCCGTGCCCATCCCCTCCGCTCGCAAACTTTTTCTGCATATGCGCCCGTTGCGGGGTGCATCGATGCGCTCGATGCGCTACATTGAATCAGTATTTTCAATGCCGCTGCGCGAGCGCTGCAGATCGACGTATCACCGGCTCACAGAGCACGGCGGCGTACCAGACAGGAGGACTGCATGGGATCTGATGTGAAGATCGCACGCGCGTTGATCTCGGTTACCGATAAGACGGGCGTCGTCGATTTCGCACGGACGCTGGTCGATGACTTTGGCGTCGAGATCATCTCTACGGGCGGCACGGCTCGTGCCATCGAGGACGCGGGCGTCCCCGTAACCCCCATCGAGGAGTTCACGGGCTATTCCGAGATGATGGACGGCCGCGTTAAGACCCTGCACCCCAAGGTTCACGGCGCGCTGCTGGCCCGCCGCGATTCCGAGCAGCACATGCAGGAGGCGGCACAGCACGGCATTAAGCTGATCGACCTGGTCGTCGTCAACCTGTACGAGTTCGAGAAGACCGTCGCCAACCCCGAGGTCACCTTCGCGGATGCCATCGAGCACATCGACATCGGCGGTCCCTCCATGCTGCGCTCTGCCGCCAAGAACGCCGCGAGCGTTACCGTCATCTCCGACCCGGCCGACTATGATGCCGTCCTGGCTGAGATGCGCGAGACCGGTGGCTGCACCACGCTTTCCACCCGTCGTCGCCTGCAGGTGAAGGTCTACCAGACCACCGCCGCCTACGACACGGCTATCTCCCGTTGGCTTGCCGCCCAGGCAAGCGACGTGGCGGACACCTCTGCCAAGCTCGAGATCTCGCTGGAGAAGGTCGACGACCTGCGCTATGGCGAGAACCCGCAGCAAAAGGCCACGGTCTATCGCTTTGCCGAGGGCTGCGAGAATACCGCGAGCTCGCAGTTCCCGCTCGTGGGCTCCGAGCAGATCCAGGGCAAGCCGCTCAGCTACAACAACTATCTGGATGCCGACGCCGCTTGGAACCTGGTCCGCGAGTTCGACGAGCCGGCCTGCGTGATCCTCAAGCATCAGAACCCCTGCGGCTCCGCCGTGGCCGAGGACATCACGGCCGCCTACGACCGCGCCTTCGCCTGCGATCCCAAGAGCGCCTTCGGCGGCATCATCGCCTGCAACCGCGAGGTTCCCTATGAGCTGGTTGAGCACTTTGCCGATCAGAACAAGCAGTTCGTCGAGGTTATCATTGCTCCGAGCTACACTGCCGAGGCGCTCGAGCGCATGGCCAAGCGCCCCAACCTGCGTGTGCTGGCTACCGGCGGCGTGGACCACGGTGCCCAGGTGGAGCTGCGCTCCGTCGACGGCGGCATGCTGGTGCAGGAAGTCGACCACGTGACCGAGGACCCCGCGACCTTCACGTTCCCCACCGACCGCAAGCCCACCGACGCCGAGATGGCCGAGCTCGAGTTTGCCTGGAAGGTCTGCAAGGGCGTCAAGTCCAACGCCATCCTGGTCTCCAAGGGTAAGGCCGGCATTGGCATGGGCCCGGGTCAGCCCAACCGCGTTGACTCTGCGCTGCTTGCCTGCGAGCGCGCCGAGGACTTCTGCGAGCGCGAGGGCGTGGAGAAGGGCGGCTTTGCCTGTGCAAGCGATGCGTTCTTCCCGTTCCGCGACAACGTCGACGTGCTTGCCGCGCACGGCGTGACCTGCATCATTCAGCCCGGCGGCTCCAAGCGCGACGACGAGAGCGTCCAGGCCTGCAACGAGCATGGCATTGCGATGGTCTTCACGGGGGCCAGGCATTTTAGGCACTAATATCGTTACGCGGTTTTACCAAACCGCGTAACTGCTCGACGCTGCGCCGGCCCCAAGCACCTCATCTCGCCGCTCAAACCGTCGCTCGCGTACAGAAGTACGCGTCGCTCCTCTTTCGCAGCGACCTGAGGCACTTGGGTCCGGCTCGCTGGCTTATGCTCCACCAGCGGTATTGGCTCGCCCCGAACTAAAGCTATCTATTGCCGTCCGTGCCGGTTGGTGCGGGCGGCTTTTTTGGGTATAACGGTGCGGTGTATGTTTTTGAGAAAGGTTGGATATGGCCGTTGTGGATGATGCCGAGCTGTTTGGCAATGCCGAGGATCAGCGTGCGTACGAGGACTTTTGCGCCAATCAGGAGGCGGTCGAGAAGTTTACGCTCGACAAGCCCGCGCTTGTCTGCCGTTGGCGCATGTCCAACAAAAAGGTGCCCATGCTCAACCGCCACATCCGCGCGCTGTCCGAGCGCCTGGTGCGGGGCGAGCCGCTTACCCATAACATGCTCAGCTGGGCCAAACAGCACGTTGAGTGGTCGCTTGCCGAGGGCGATTACACCGCACGCGACGGCGTGCTCATGCTGGTGATCGACATCAACGGCAACGCCGCCATGACGGTGGGGGAGTACGAGCCGCTCGCCGATACGTCGGCCAAGGTACTGCGTGCCCGCTCCGCCGAGGCCCGCTCCGAGGCCGACGAGACCGGCGTGGCGCCCGAGCTGCTCGCCGCCGTCAACAACGGCGAGCTTGCCTTTGTGGCGCCGGCGGACGAGTGCCTGTGCGGCACGGCGACGCTCATCGAACAGCTGGCCCAGACCAAGGGCATCCCGGTCACGCGCGTAGATATTCCCGCTCAGCTTAAGGGCGCGCTGTTCCTAGTGAGCGACGAACACGGCGTGGTCCCTGCCGCCGAGACGGACGCCGCCGAGGCCGACGCCGCCACGGTCGCCTTCTTCGCCGAAGGCTACGAAAAGCTCCGCGCCCGCCGCTCCTAACCTCAAGGTGGGGTGGGCTTACTGAAGCGAGCGAGCGCGTTCGATGGCGTAGGCGAGCGACAGCTGCTCCATCTCCGGGGCGCATTTGTAGCTCAGTCCGGTGAGAGCCGTCACCTTATCGAGGCGATATCGAATCGTGTTCGGGTGCTGGCCAGTCTGCTTGGCGGTTTGCTCGATACGTCGGTCGTTCTCGATGAATGCGGCGAGTGTGGATTCCAGTTCGCTGCCATGCTCACTGTCGTGCTCGCGTATCGGCGAGAGAATCGCCTCCGAGAACGATCGCATCTCCGGGGTTTCCGCAAAAGGCATCACGGTTCTCAGGATGCCGAGCTGCGTATAGCGGACGGGACTCTCGGCTCGTTGACAAGATAGGCGCTGTGCGTAAATCGCCTGCGAGATCGCCTGCGCCACAGCCTCGTCTCCAAACAGAATATCGCTGATGCCGAGCCCTTCCGCTCCGCCGTCGATACCGCTAGTCTCGATGAGCTCCGTGAGCGCCTGCACGATTCGCTCCACATCGAGCGTCTGCTCCGAGTCACTTGTCGCTACGAATAACAAACCTCCGTCATAGGGTGCCAGCATGTTGTGGCATCCGGCGAGGGTCGATTTTGCACAGAGACGTTCGATTTGCAAAAACGTACGCGGGTCGAGGGGCTCTGCAAACGATGCGAACAGGGCGACCGCTTCGTCCAGAAATGACGGGTTGAGGCCTCGGATGCGTCGGCAGATGGACTCAGGCGATACATCTGTCCTTAGGGCATCGATCTCGCGCTGCGCGAAGTCGATGGACGCGAGCTGCTCGATATGCCGTTTGACCTCATAGATGACGCCGTCAAAGAACAGTGAGTCGTCGGTCGTGAGAAAGACCGGGTAGTGCCGCGCGTTGGCGTAGCGGATGGCTTGGTCGGGAATCGGGATGTGCAGGACGTTTTTGATGATAAGACCGCTCGTTCCCTTGGCGACGAGGTATTTCACGGCTTCAGTGATGAGGTACGGGTCGTCCTTCGCATAGAGAAAGGTGCTGAGGACGATCTCGTCTGAGCTGAAGTTGACGCGCTGGTACTTGTTCTTGAGGCCGGGCATGAGTTCATAATCGAGGATCCCGACGCCGGAGACGGCACGCGAGACGCCATCGCTGCCGGCGATTAGACGAACCGACCCCTCATATTCCCGTGAGAAGTCCGAGATGGTGTATAGCATCAACATCACCTTGTAAATCACTACAATTAGTACAGGTATAAATAGGATAATCGCACATCCGTATGCCGTTGATGCAAGAAATAATTCAAATACCTGCTGATAGAACGAAAAATCAGATTGAGAATCGTTGTAGATTCCAACAAGAAATGATCCTTGGCGGCATCATTGCTAAACCGTACAGTGAAGCAACGTAAAGCTTTCGCTGAAAGGAGCGATGATGGGGCAGATGGTGGTGCTTTCGGCCGAGGAAGTTTTCAAGGTGCTGACGATCGAGGATGCAATCGCTGCCGTGGAGGATGCATATCGCCAGAAGGCAACGGGCAAGGGTGTTGCGTGGCCGATGGTATATGAGCAGTTCGAACCCGGCGTGGCCGATATGGATATCCGCTCGGGCGAGTTGGCGGGAAGCGGTCTCTTCGGCCTCAAACTCACTGCTTTGTTCTCTCAGAATCCCAAAAAGGGGCTGCCCGAGATCTTTGGCACCACGCTGCTGTGCGACAACGCGACGGGCGAGCCACTGGCGCTGCTTAATGCCTCCGCCGTCACTGGGCTTCGCACCGGTGCCGCCGCTGCGCTCGGTGCCAAGTGGCTGGCTCGGGAGGATGCGTCCAAACTGCTTGTTGCGGGTGCCGGCCATATGAGCACCTATATGGTGGCGGGCGTGCTCGCCGCCTGTCCCAAAGTGAGCGAGGTCAAGGTGTGGGAGCCGGTTTCCGATGCCGCGCCCGAGGCCCGCGTCGAGCGCATGCGTGACGAGGTCGCCCATATCTTGGGCGCCTGCGAGCATGCTCGCGAGGCATCCACCTATTCCATCGAGGCGACGGCCGACGGCCAAGGTGCCGCGGCAGAGGCCGACATCATCGTGACAATCACGCCGGCGACCAAGCCCATCATCCCCGATGCATGGGTGCGCCCCGGTACGCATATCTCCTGCGTCGGTGCCGACATGCCCGGCAAGCAGGAGCTCGCCTCGGCGCTTGTCGCCCGCGCCGCTGTTTACGTCGACGACCGCGAGCAATCGGTCGCGTCCGGTGAGCTGGAGATTCCGGTTGCCGAGGGTGCCATCGCGCCCGAGAACATCAAAGCGGAGCTCGGCGAAGTCATCGCCGGCACGGCCACGGGGCGTTCGGATGGCGAGCAGGTGACGGTGTTCGATACGTCGGGCATTGCCGTTCAGGACCTTTCGGCATCGAAAATTGCCTACGGCCGCGCCGTCGAGGCGGGGCTGGGCACCGTGGTGGAACTGTAAGAAAGCCAAGGAAAGGAAACGACAATGCAGATTAAGGATTTCGCCGTCGAGCAGTGGATGAACGAGTGGGAGACCAAGTGCACCCACAACGTTGCGGAGACGTGCGTCTACTCCCTCACGCTCGACCAGCTGTTCGAGCTTACGAACACCGACAAGAAGGCGTGGCTCGACAGCCTGTGCTCGCGCCGATTCACCTACGGAGACATCGAGGGGCAGCCCGGCTTCCTCGAGGGGGTCGCGCGTCTCTATAAGACGGTCGAGCCCGGGCATATCGTGCCCACGCACGGCGCGACCGGTGCCAACTCCCTGGTTATTTCCACGCTCGTCGAACCGGGCGATCATGTAGTCTCCGTCAAGCCCACCTACCAGCAGCTTTACTCGATTCCCGAGATGTGCGGTGCGAAGGTCGATATCCTTCAGCTCGATCGCAAGAACGGCTACCACGTCGACGTCGACGCGCTCGATGCCCTGGTGACCGACGATACCAAGCTCATCTGCATCAATAACCCGGACAACCCCACGGGCGCCCTGCTCGACATCGATACGCTCAAGGCGATTGTCGAGGTTGCGCGCAAACACGACGCGTGGGTGCTCTGCGACGAGGTCTACCGTCTGCTTACTCAGACGGATGAGTACTGCGAGTCCGTGATCGACCTGTACGACAAGGCCGTCGTCACCGCATCCATGTCCAAGGTCTGGTCGTTCGCCGGCCTGCGTCTGGGCTGGGCGGTCACCAAGAGCCCGGAACTTCGTCGCGCGCTGCTCTCGCATCGCGACTACAACCTGATTTCCGCCGGCATATTCAGCGAGACGGTGGCGGAGCTGATTCTGGGCAACGCTTCCGTGATCCTTGAGCGCAGCCGTCGCATCGTCCGTCAGAACCTTGCTGTTCTGGAGAAGTGGGTCGAGAGCGAGCCGCACCTGTCGTTTGTCAAGCTCGAGGCGGGTACCACCGCGCTCGTGTATTACGATTACGACATCGACTCCAGGACGTTCTGCATCGACATGATTAAGAAGTCCGGCGCGCTCGTCACCCCGGGCGATTGCTTCGAGGAGCCCAAGAGCATGCGCATCGGCTATGCATATTCCGATAACACCGACGACCTGCAGAAGGGTCTGGATGCCATCTCTGCGTACATGCGTACGCTCGAGTAGAGGCTCGAGGGCGAAGTGATGGGGTCGATCGGTTTAGGACCGAGGCCCCCTATTTTTTCTCAAGGCTACCGAACACTTTTGTCATATTAGGTGCCCACGGGGTCGCATCGCTGCGACGCCGTGGGCATAATGGTGTGGAAGGTGCAAGTTACGCGAAATGGGAGGACACATGGCGCTGATTTATGTCGTTGAGGACGACGAGCCCATTCGTCGTGAGCTTGTCGACATCCTTGCCCGCGCCGGGTTTGAAATCGAGGCCTGCGAATCGTTTGAGCATGTCTCGCGCGATATTCTCGCCGCCGCGCCCGACTTGGTGCTGCTCGACCTCACGCTCCCTGTCAAAGACGGCCAGCACATCTGCCATGAGGTCCGTCGCGAATCCGAGGTCCCCATCATCGTCCTCACGTCGCGCACGACCGAGATCGACGAGGTCATGGCCATGACGCTCGGCGCGGACGACTTTGTTCCCAAGCCCTATAGCGCCCGTGTGCTCGTGGCGCGCATCAATGCCTTGCTGCGTCGCACCGCGGCGGCGGGCGAGCGCAGCACGCTCGTCCACAAGGGACTGGAGATTGACCTCGCACGCTCCATGGTCACCAACACGCAAACGGGCACCAGCACCGAGCTCACCAAAAACGAGCTGCGTATCCTCTCGCTGCTTCTGAGCCGCGCGGGCAAGATCGTTTCGCGCTCGGCCATCATGCAGGACCTGTGGGACTCCGACGCCTTTGTGGACGACAATACGCTCACCGTCAACATCAACCGCCTGCGTACCACGCTCGAAAAAATCGGCATCAAGGGGTATTTGACCACGCATCGCGGCCAGGGCTATTCGGTCTAGGGGCCGGCTATGTCGTTTGGCAAGTTCTTTAAAGATGCGCTGCTTCCCGTCGCCGTGTGGACGTGCGGCGTGCTGCTGAGCTGCTTTGTGCTGACGGTCGCCGGCGCACCCGTTTCCATCGTGGTCGTGGCGGTTGGCGTGTCCTTCATCTTTGGCATGCTCGGCATCGTGATCGAGTACGCGCGCCGTCGTCGATTTTTGCACCAGCTGGAGCGCGCGGCCGAGGAGCTGGAAAGCCCCGCATGGGTGCAGGAGATGGTGCAGTGCCCGACTTATGCCGAGGGCGAGCTCGAGTACGAGGTCTTGCGCCGGGTGGGCAAAGCCGCTTGTGACGAGGTTGCCGAAGGCAGGCGCCAGACCGATGACTATCGCGACTATATCGAGAGCTGGGTCCACGAGGCCAAGCTGCCTCTGGCGGCAGCCCATCTGATTTTGGAAAACCTGGACGGCAGCGAAGATGATCTGTCGCGCGTAGATGACCTCGGTCGCGAGCTTGCCCGCGTGGAGCGCTATATCGATCAAGCGCTGTACTACGCGCGCTCGGAAGTCGTGGAACGCGACTACCTGATTCGCCGCTGGGACCTTAAGACCTTGGTGACGGGCGCGATTAAAGCCAACGCGCGCGAGCTCATTGCGGCGCATGTGGCCCCGGTGTGCGAGAACCTCGACTTCGAGGTCTTTACCGACGAGAAGTGGCTCGAGTTTATTCTGGGCCAGCTCATTCAGAACAGCATTAAATATGCGTGCGAGGACGGCGCGAAGATCGTGTTTTCGGGCGCGTTGCTGGACGAGGGCCTGGCAAGCGAGCGCATCGAGCTTACCGTTGCGGACAACGGCTGCGGCGTGAGCGCGGCCGACCTGCCGCGTGTGTTCGAGAAGGGTTTTACCGGCGACAACGGCCGCACCACCAAGCGTGCAACGGGCATCGGCCTCTACCTGGTGGCGCGCCTGTGCTCCAAGATGGGCATCGACGTCACCGCGGCATCGGAGCCGGGCGAAGGCTTCGTCGTAACATTCGCTTTTTCAACGAACAAGTTCCAATACTTTGAGTAACGCACACGGCAGACGCCCGCCCAAACAAAAACGTGCCGCCTCAAACAAAACGTGCCGCCCCAAATGGGGCGGCACGCCATTTTTCTATCAGACAACTCGCTGAAGTAAGGCCGCGGGGCCGGGAGGGGTTTCCTAAGGGCACATCCCGCAGCCGCAACGCGGCGAGGACGTGCCCGTGGAAACCCCGCAGGCCCCGCGGCCGGTGGGAGCAACGCTACTTCACGACCAAGATGTCGCAGTCCGTATTGCGCAGCAGGAACGTCGAAATCGAACCCAGCAGCGCATACTTGATCGAGGACAGGCTGCGGGCGCCGCAGAGCACCAGGTCGGGCTTAACCACGTCGAGCATCTCGTCCTTAAGCGTCTCGCGAATGCGGCCGGCGCGAATCATGACCTCGACCTCGGGGATGTCGGGATTGGCCTTAGCCTCTTCGAGCTGCTTGGCGATGGAGTTCTTAAACGCCTCCTCTAGGCCGTTGACCAGATCGACCGGATAGGAACCGGCGCTCTCGAGTGCCGTGGAATCGATAACGTGGCCGATGATTAGCTTGGCGCCGTTGTTCGCGGCGACCTTGATGGCGCGTGCGAGCACAAAATCCTGCTGCTCAGTACCGTCGAGTGAAACAAATACCTTGGTGTAGCCCTCGTTCATGGTTTCCTCCTTGGTCTATCGCACGGGCGCGGGGCTCGTGCGTCGGGCGGGCGCGGGCGCGTTGGCCGCCGGACACTTTATCTTGTTGCAGTTATACCCAAGGATTTCGGTTTGACCGCTCGCAATTCTGTGAACGGACGAGTTTTTTGGTAAGGGTAGGCGCAGGCGCGCCCGAACGGTTGATAATGGGACATCGCCCGCACCGTCCGCAGAACAATATCGGCGGGTGTCTAACGAGGGGGTCCCTTTGGATATCATCGAGCTTCTAAAATCTGCCTTCATGGGCCTGGTCGAGGGCATCACCGAATGGCTGCCTGTTTCGTCGACCGGTCACATGATCTTGGTGGACGAGTTCGTCAAGATGAACGTGAGCGAGACGTTCTGGAATATGTTCCTGGTTGTGATTCAGCTCGGCGCCATTCTGGCCGTCTGTGTGCTGTTCTTCCATGAGCTCAACCCGTTCTCGCCCAGCAAGGGTAAGGAGGGCCGTCGCGACACCTGGGTGCTGTGGGGCAAGATTGTGCTCGGCTGCATTCCCGCCGCGGCGATCGGCCTGCCGCTCAACGACTGGATGGAGGAGCATTTCTACAATGCTCCCGTCGTGGCGCTGGCGCTCATTGTGTACGGCGTGCTGTTTATCGTGATCGAGAACTGGCGCGCGAACAAGCGCGAGGAAATGGCCGTTGCCGGTTCGTTTGGTTCGCGTGCTGTGGTGTCGGGTGGACGTCCCGCCGGTGCGCACTTTGCGGCGCCCGCCGCGGCTACCGCTGAGGATGAGGGCGATGACGAGGATCTGGACTTTGGTTCCATCACCACGCTCGAGGACCTGAGTTGGAAGACCGCACTGGGCATCGGATGCTTCCAGGTGCTCTCGCTGATTCCGGGCACGTCGCGCTCCGGTTCCACCATCATCGGCGGCCTGCTTTTGGGCTGCACGCGTTCGGTGGCGTCCAAGTTTACGTTCTTCCTGGCCATCCCTGTCATGTTTGGCGCGAGTGCGCTCAAGCTGGTCAAGTATTTCATCAAGGGCGGTACGTTCGGTGCCAACGAGGTCGCCATCCTGGGCGTGGGCTGCGTTGTGGCCTTTGTGGTTTCGCTCATCGCCATCAAGTGGCTTATGGGCTTCGTCCGCCGTCACGACTTCAAGTGCTTCGGCGTCTACCGCATCATTCTGGGCATCGTGGTGCTTGCGTACTTCTTCGTCTTGGAGCCTATGCTCGGCCTGTAACTTGGTTGACGCTGCGCGGCGGCCAGAACGACAACTTGTCATTCAAAGAGGGTGGCATGACCAAAAGGTCTATGCCGCCCTCTTTTCATGCCAATTTGTTCGTTCTGGCCGCCGCTCGCTGCCGTTGCCGTGACATCGGTGGCTCCATTGCACCAAATCCGCTGGGGCGGGCCTGACGGTGGCGCACGGAGTCGTGGTGTGATTTGCGTCGGTGTCCGCGCGGCTCGGTATACTGGTACGGCTCAAACTATGGCGCCGCCCGCAGGCGCGCCGTCCGTCAGATGAGGAGTCGCCCATGACCCAGCCCCTGCCCTGGGAAAAGAACGCCACGGTACCCGTTCCGCCCGCGCCGGAACCCGTGCCGTTCGATGCATACACCGCCCCCGCTGCGCCGGAGCCCGAGCTCGTTCCGCTCGACATCTACGACGCTCCCGTGCCGTCGCCCAAGCCCGCCAAGCCGCTCGTCGACATCGACAGCCTTAATCCCGCCCAGCGCGAGGCCGTCCTGACCACCGAGGGCCCGTTGCTGGTGCTCGCCGGCGCCGGCTCGGGCAAGACCCGCGTCTTGACCTTCCGCATCGCACATATGCTCGGCGATCTGGGCGTTAAGCCTTGGCAGGTTCTTGCCATCACGTTTACCAACAAGGCCGCGGCAGAGATGCGCGAGCGTCTGGCAGCGCTCATCCCCAGCGGCACCCGCGGTATGTGGGTGTGCACCTTCCATGCCATGTGTGTGCGCATGCTGCGCGAGGACGCCGACCTGCTGGGCTACACCGGCCAGTTCACCATCTACGATGACGATGACTCAAAGCGCATGGTGCGTGACATTATGCAGGCGCTCGGCATCGAGCAAAAGCAGTTCCCCATCAACATGATCCGCAGCAAGATCAGCTCGGCCAAAAACGCCATGATCGGCCCCGAGGACATGCTCAAGAGCGCCGATAGCCCCAACGACAAAAAGGCCGCGCAGGTCTACCTAGAGCTGGAGCGCCGCCTGCGCGCCGCCAATGCGATGGACTTCGACGACCTGCTCGTGCGCGCGCTCGAGCTGCTGCGCACCCGTCCCGAGGTGCTCGATAAGTACCAAGAGCGCTTCCGCTACATTAGCGTCGACGAGTATCAGGACACCAACCACGTCCAGTACGAGATCGCCAACCTGCTGGCCGCCAAGTACCAAAACCTCATGGTCGTAGGCGACGATGACCAGTCCATTTATAGCTGGCGTGGCGCCGACATCACCAACATCTTGGACTTTGAGAAGGACTTTAAAAACTGCAAGACCGTCAAGCTGGAGCAGAACTATCGTTCCACGGGTCACATCCTGAGCGCCGCCAACGCCGTGGTGCGCCACAACTCGCAGCGCAAGGACAAGCGCCTGTTTACGGCCGAGGGCGATGGCGAGAAGATCCAGGCCTTCCAGGCGAGCGATGAGCGCGACGAGGGCCGCTGGATTGCCGGTGAGATCGAGAAGCTGCACTCCAAGGGCACGAGCTACGACGACATCGCCGTGTTCTACCGTACCAACGCCCAGTCGCGTATTCTCGAAGATATGTTCCTGCGCGCGGGCGTGCCCTACAAGATTGTGGGCGGCACGCGATTCTTCGACCGTGCCGAGATCCGCGACGTCATGGCCTACCTCAAGATGATCGTGAACCCGGCCGACGAGATGAGCGTCAAGCGCGTCATCAACACACCTCGCCGTGGTATCGGCTCCACCTCGATCCAAAAGATCGAGCAGCTGGCGCGCGACAACCGCTGCTCGTTCTTCCAGGCCTGCGAGATCGCGTGCGCCGAGACCGGTATGTTTAGCGCCAAGGTGCGCAATGGCCTGTCGAGCTTTGTGTCGCTGGTGCGCGAGGGTCGCCGCATGGACGGCGAGCTCAAGGACGTTGTCGAGATGATTGTCGATAAGACGGGCCTACTGCAGGCTTTCCGCGCCGAGGGCACCATGGAGTCCGAGAGCCGCGCCGAGAACATCCAGGAATTCCTGGGCGTCGCCGCCGAATTTGAGGAGACGCACGAGGATATCGAAGGTACGCTCGAGAGCTTGGAAGAGCTGCGCGCTGCCGGTGTTGCCGATGTGCCTGCTAGCGCCGAGCCCGAGCCTGTCGTGGTGAGCGCGCCTGCGCCCGAACCGGGGCCATCTGCCCCGGTATCCTCGTTTGAGGCGCTCGTTGGCGCGCGTGACGCCGCGGGCTCCAATCCGCTCGATAGCTTGGCCGCTCCGGCGCTGTCTCCGCAGGATGCCCTGGCCGCCGCCATCGCGGGCAACGCGTATGCCGCGCCGACGGAGATGCCGGCGGGTGCCGTGCATGCCGACGAGATCGAGCGCACCTACGGTCCGCTCACCTGTAAGGCGCTGCCGGCGCTCATGGAGTGGCTGGCCCTGCGCTCCGACTTGGATTCCCTGGCCGGCGAGACGCATGCCATTACCATGATGACCATCCACTCCGCCAAGGGCCTGGAGTTCCCGGCGGTGTTCGTGGCCGGCATGGAGGAGGGTATCTTCCCGCACGTGCACGACTTTGGCGGTAGTGACGATCCGGGCAAGCTCGAGGAGGAGCGTCGCTTGGCCTACGTCGCCATCACGCGTGCTCGCAAGCGCCTGTTCCTGACCTATGCGGCCACGCGTCGCACCTACGGCTCGACCTCTGCCAACCCGCGCTCGCGCTTCCTCAACGAGATTCCGTTTGAGGATATCGAGTTTAGCGGCATCGGTTCTGCCGGTTTTGAGGGCACGGGCTGGGAGAAACGCGGCGACCGACACGGCACCTTTGGATCGGGTATGGGCTCGGACATGTATGGCGGCAAGGTGTTTGGTTCGCATACGCGCTCGACCGGCGGTTCTGGTTCACGTGGTGGATCGAGCTTTGACGATTTCTTTGGCGGCAGCAGCTACGGGACCGAGCGCCATCGTGGGGTTTCGCCCGATGCCGGCCGTGTTGCCTCGACCTTTGGTTCGGGTGCGCCGCGAGCCAAAAAGCCGTCGTCCAAGGTGTCCCCGACGGTGGAGCGCAAGGTCGATCGTGCCAGCGCATCGCAGGACTTTGCCGCGGGCGATACCGTGAGCCACAAGACTTTTGGCACGGGTACCGTGCTCTCGGTCGTCGGAGACATGATCGAGGTCCAATTCGAAAAGACCGGCCAGACCAAAAAGCTTATGAAGGGCTTTGCTCCGATCGTCAAGCTGTCGTGATCCCGGCGGACCTGGGCGGGCGTATGGGGCAACATCGCCTGCTCGGGCAGTCCTGCTCGCACGGAGAGCACATTAAGTGCTCTCCGGCTCGTGCGGAACTCGCGATCGATGTTGCCCCATACGCCCGCCCAGGTCCTTAGATAACGTTGCTTGCGAACGTCGCTCTGCTCGTCCGCTTTTTTGATCTGGAGAGCCGGGTGGGCTGATATATATGGATAAGGGGCTCCTCCGTTGGTGGACGGGGGAGCCCCTTGTTGCGTTTTGGTTGTTGCTGCGACCTAGAGGTGGCTGATGATCAGTTCCATCTTGCCTTCGAGGTCGATGGAGCTGACGGTGTTCGGGGCCAGCAGGTGGCTTCCCTTGTGGACGGGGTCGCCGCAGACGGTGCCTTCGCCGTCGATGACCGACAGGCACATGAAGGGCCAGCGCTGGTCGAGGATCTTGCTGCCGTCGACACGCACGCGATCGACGGTGTAGCAGGGGTTAGACTCGAGCTCGGTCACGCCGTCCACCTCGGGCGCGGTCACGGTACCATCGACCGGGGCCTGGACGTCAAAGTCGATGCAGTCGAGGCTCTGCTTAATGTGCAGCGGGCGCAGTTTGCCGTCGGTGCCCGGGCGATCATAGTCGTACAGACGATACGTCACGTCGCTCGACTGCTGCGTTTCCAAAATGAGCGTGCCGGCCTTGATGGCGTGAACGGTACCGGAATCAATCTGGAAAAAGTCGCCCTTGTGGATCGGTAGTACGTTGAGCATGTCGTCCCAGCGGCCGTCCTTGATCATCTGTGCGGCCTCAGTGCGGTCTTTAGCACGCTGGCCGACGATGATCGTGGCGCCGGGCTCGCAATCCAGCACGTACCAGCACTCGGTTTTACCCAGGCTGCCGTTCTCGTGCTCGGCGGCGTACTCGTCGTTGGGATGAATCTGGATCGAAAGGTCGTCCTTGGCGTCCAGAATCTTGATGAGCAGCGGGAACTCCTTGCCCTCGCAGTTGCCAAAGAGCTCGCGGTGCTCGGCCCACAGCCACGACAGCGTGTGGCCGGCGTACGGTCCCTCCGCAATCTGGCAGTCACCGTTGGGATGGGCCGAGATGGCCCAGCACTCACCGATGGGACCTTCGGGAATGTCGTAACCAAATACGGTTTCGAGCTGGCGGCCACCCCAGATCTTCTCGTGGAAGATCGGCGTCAGTTTAATCAAATCGGACATATTCATACCCCCATTATGTTGCGCGGGCGTTGCACAAAACAGCTCAAAACGAGCGCCCGCGTGACTACAAAAACCTATGCCAACGTTACGTTGTGCAACTCAAAGCGGTCGCCAACGTTGCGCGAGATCGAATACTCAAAGGCGGCGCCGCTGTCCAAAAAGCCAATTTGGGTGAGCTCGAGCAGGGGAGAGCCAAGTTTGGTGTCCAGACGCTCGGCTTCTTCCTCGGTTGCTGCCACGGCGCGAATGGTACGGTGGAAGCTCGAAATCTTCAGCCCACATTGCTCGCGGATGAAGCGGTAGACCGATCCGTACAGGTCCTTCTTTTTCAGCCCCGGAATCAGCTCGAGGGGCATGTAGGTGTACTCGATAACGATGGGCTTCTCATCGGCCTGGCGCACGCGCACAACGTGATAGGCAAAGTCATCCTCGGCAATTCCCAGCTGGGCTGCGATGTCCGCCGGTGGATTAACGATCGAGAAATCGTAGACCACCGAGGTCACCTTCTCCCCGCGGTGCTCATACGAAAAACCCTGGGCACGGTCGTTTTTGCCCTGGAAAAACGCCTGGCCGGGAAGCCCCGCCGTGTCCTTAACGTAGGTACCCGATCCACGCCGGCTGGTAATAAGACCTTCTTCGGTGATTTGTTCAATAGCTCGTTTGACGGTGATTTTGGAAACGTTATAGAGCTTGCAGAACTCAACGACGGTAGGAAGCTTGTCGCCCGGTTTAAGAGCGCCATCCTCGATAGTGCGACGAATATCTGCAGCTATCGCCTCGTATTTGGGAATCATGGAACCTCCTTTCCAACTTGGTTGAGTATAAAAGAAAGTATAGTTAACACCTAAGCATCCCTATTATATATTTAAAAAGTTCGAGAAAGATATAATTAAAAGTCGCTTTGCATATAAATTAGAGCGCTCTAAATAGATAAACATCTGAGTAATGTCGTGTTAAGCGGCCATTCGCGTTTTCCCAGATAAAACCTGCCAAAACAAACCTGTCCCTTTTTGGTAGGTTTTTGCCTTGGGAGCGGTACCATACAGGCAATGTTTAAACGAGAAAGGCGGGCTCCCATGGAACCTAAGCAGTACTACATCGGCATCGACGTCGGCGGCACTTCGGTTAAGGAGGGCCTGTTCGACGAGGACGGCAACCTGCTTGCCAAGGCCAGCGTGCCCACGCCTCCTATCGTTGACGCTGCGGGCTTTGCCGCGGTGACCGAGGCTATCGACCAGGTGGTCGCCAAGGCACAGATTCCGCGTGCCTTTGTGGCGGGCATTGGCCTGGCCGTTCCGTGTCCCATCCCGGCGTCGGGCGATGCCAAGGTCAAGGCCAACATTGCCATTAACCTGCCCGAGCTGAGGGTCGCCATTCAGGAGCACTGCCCCGATGCGGTCGTTAAGTATGAGAACGATGCCAACGCCGCTGCCATGGGCGAGGCCTGGCTCGGTTCTGCCAAGGGCGTGCAGAACGTAGTTATGGTCACCATCGGTACCGGCGTGGGCGGCGGCGTTATCGTTAACGGCGATGTGGTATCGGGCGTTGTGGGTGCTGGCGGCGAGATCGGCCACATGTGCCTGAACCCGGCTGAGGAGCGCACCTGCGGCTGCGGCGGCCATGGCCACCTGGAGCAGTATTCCAGCGCCACCGGCGTGGTGAGCAACTACCTTGCCGAGTGCAAGAAGGCGGGCGTCGACCCCATCGAGCTCACCGGCCCCTCCGATTCCAAGGACGTGTTCCAGGCCTGCCGCGAGGGCGACAAGCTTGCGCTGGCCGCGGCCGATACCATGGCCGACTATCTCGGTCGCGCACTGGCGCTTATTGCCAACGTGGTTGATCCCGAGATGTTCCTCATCGGCGGCGGCGCCTCTGCCTCGGCCGATGTCTACCTCGACAAGGTTCGCGAGCACTTTAAGCAGTACGCGCTTTCCGCCTCGCGCGAGACGCCCATTAAGGTCGCTTCGCTCGGAAACGACGCCGGCATCATCGGTGCCGCCTACGTAGCCCTGCGCGCCGCCGGCAAATAGCTGGTGCAAGGAGGCCAAGGCTGCGCCCCAAAATATGCCGTGGCCCTTCCGTCTGCGAAGGCTCGGCATCGGCGTGCTACCATAGCTACGTCCAAGTACACATATCAAGTGGAGGATATCCATGGCAAACGTTCTTGTCTTTGGTCACCAGAACCCCGATAACGACGCCATCATGAGCGCACTCGTCCTGTCCCAGTTGCTCAACCAGGTTGAGTATGCCGGCAACACCTACGAGGCCTGCGCCCTTGGTCAGCTTCCGGCCGAGTCCGCCAAGCTGCTCGCCGACGCTGGCATTGCCGAGCCCCGCGTGATTGATTCCGTCGAGGCCGGTCAGCTCGTCGTCCTCACCGACCACAACGAGTCTGCCCAGTCCGTCGCCGGCCTTAAGGACGCCACGGTCTTTGGCGTCATCGACCATCACCGCATCGGCGACTTCGAGACCGCCGGTCCGCTGCACTACATCTGCCTGCCCTGGGGCTCCAGCTGCACCATCGTCACCAAGCTTGCCGGCGTGCTCGGCGTTGAGCTTTCCGACGTCCAGGCCAAGCTGCTGCTCTCGGCCATGATGACCGACACGCTCATGCTCAAGAGCCCCACCACCACCGATGTCGACCGCGCCGTCGCCGCCAAGCTCGGCGAGCAGGTGGGCGTCGATCCGGTCAAGTTTGGCATGGAGGTCTTCCTCACCCGTCCGTCCGGCTCCTTCACTGCAGCCGAGATGGTCGGCAACGACATCAAGATGTTCGAGCCCGCCGGCAAGAAGCTGCTCATCGGCCAGTACGAGACCGTCGACAAGAGCCGTGCGCTTGGCATGATTGACGAGATCCGCGAGGCCATGCGCGCCTACGCCGCCGAGAAGGGTGCCGACGGCATTGTCCTGTGCATTACCGACATCATGGAGGAGGGCTCGCAGGTCCTGCTCGAGGGCGAGACCGAGGCTGCTCAGAAGGGTCTGGGCATTGCCGACGAGCACGACGGCGTCTGGATGCCGGGCGTCCTCTCCCGTAAGAAGCAGGTCGCTGCCCCCATCATGGCCGCCTGCTAGGTTTAGTTGACCAAACGCCACGACCGGATCGCGGACGCCCCGCGCTCCGGTCGTTTTTTGTGCGCGGCGCCGCGTTGTCTCTTGGACAGGCGTGCCCGTGCCGTTGAGCAAATAATGTTCAACCTGTGGTTCCGCTTTTCGGTCACGCCTGCGTGCTTGTCGTGCAGGGTAGGCTAGATGCAAGCGTAATACGTTAGAGCGCGGCGCCGCCACTTGGGCGGGCCGTGCTTTTTTAAGACGGGAGCTTTCCCGTGAAAGGAGCCGCCCATGGCAGCAACTGAGCAGCTGTTCAACGTTCGTGAGCGCAAGCGTTTTGAGCGCCACGACATCTGGGAGCGCATCGCCGAGAACGGCACGATTTCCGCCGCCGTCATGGTCTTCGCCGCCATCGCCGCCGTCATTTGCGCCAATACCGATGCCTACGAGGCCATCCATCACTTTTTGGAGACCCCGCTGTATGTGGGTCTGGGCAACCTTACGGCCGGTCTCACCGTTGAGCTTTTCGTCAACGACTTCCTCATGGCGATTTTCTTTTTGCTGGTGGGCATTGAGCTCAAGTATGAAATGACGGTCGGCGAGCTCAAAAACCCGCGCCAGGCTATGCTTCCCATGCTGGCGGCCGTGGGCGGCGTCGTCGTTCCCGCCTGCATCTATCTGATCTTTAACCATGCCGGCGCGCACAACGGCTGGGCCATTCCCATGGCAACCGATATTGCCTTTGCGCTGGGCGTGCTGTCGCTTTTGGGCAATCGCGTGCCCAACGGCGTGCGTGTGTTCTTCTCGACGCTCGCCATCGCCGACGACCTCATCTCCATCGCCGCCATCGCCATCTTCTACGGTCAGAGCCCCAATCCGTTTTGGTTGGGCGCCGCCGCGCTTGTGACCTGCGCGCTCGTGTGGCTCAACAGGACGCAGCATTACCGCCTTGCCCCGTACTCGGTGCTGGGCCTGCTGCTGTGGTTCTGCATGTTCAAGAGCGGCGTGCACGCTACGCTTGCCGGCGTCATCCTGGCCTTCACCATCCCGGCCAAGTGCGGCGTCAAGCTCGATAGCCTCACCGATTGGTTGGGGGAGTGCCTGCCGCTGCTCGATGACCGCTACGATGACGAGGCGCACATCCTGGGTCAGCATGACTTTACCGTCTCGACCACCAAGGTCGAGCGCGTCATGCACCGCGTGACCCCGCCGCTCATCCGCATGGAGCGTCTGATCTCCACGCCGGTCAACTTTGTGATTCTGCCGATCTTTGCGTTCGTGAACGCGCAGGTTCGCCTAGTGGGCGTGGACATGAGCACGCTGCTCACCGACCCGGTGACGCTCGGCGTGTACTTTGGCATGCTGCTGGGCAAGCCGATCGGAATCTTTGGCATGACGTTTGCCCTGGTTAAGCTCAAGATTTCCGAGCTGCCGCGCAATGTCAACTGGCACATGATTGCCGGTGTGGGCATTCTGGGCGGCATCGGCTTTACGATGTCGATTCTCATCAGCGGTCTTGCTTTCCCGACGGCCCAGTTTGAGGTTCTGGCTGCCAAGGCCGCCATCCTTGCCGGTTCGGTCACCGCGGCCGTGCTTGGCATGATCTACATGAGCGTGGTCTGCAAACACCCCGCGCCCAAGGACGAGTAAGAGCACATACAAGTTTGAAAACGCCGCCTGTGAACACCATCACAAGCGGCGTTTTAGTCATTGGGGACGTTCTTAAATGACTAGACTTATTCCACGGTGCCGTAGATGGCGCCCCAGCCGTGGGCGGCCAAGGCGGAGTTGAGCTGGTCGCAAAGTGACTGGCGGTCGTAATAGCCGGGCGGTAGCAGGTTGACGATTTCCATGAGATCGGGCGCGAGGTCCAAGATCTCGGCCTGCACGATGAGATCCAGGCGGTCGATGGTGTGGCGGTCGTAAAACAGTCCGTCGACCAGGCGCTGCAGGTCGCCGAATTCCTCGGCCTGGAACGATCCGTACTCCATAGTGCCTCCTTGGGCGCTTCACGCCGGCATGCGCGGCGATTCGTAATTTATTGCGATGGACTTAATCTATCACGGCTTCATAACGTTGTGACGGTGGCGGTCTATACTTAGAAGAATTGCAACGTACCGCTTCGTGAAAGGTCGCACCCATGCAGACGATCTACCAGAAGATGGAAACCACCGAACTCGATGCCGCCATCGAGGCGCTCAAAGCCGAGGTCGCCGAGGTCAAGGCCAAGGGCCTGGCGCTCGACATGGCCCGCGGCAAGCCGTCGCCCTCCCAGGTGGACATCTCTCGACCCATGCTCGATATCCTCAATGCCGATGCCGACCTGCACGACGGCAACGTCGACTGTTCCAACTACGGCTGCTTTGAGGGCATTCCCTCGGCACGCAAGCTGGCGGGGGAGTTCCTGGGCTGCCCCGCCGAGCAGACGCTCGTGCTGGGTTCGTCGAGCCTGCTGATCGAGCACGACATCGCCGGTATGTTCTGGCGCTGCGGCTCGTGCGGCAGCGAGCCCTGGGATGCCTACGAGGCTGCCCACGACGGCAAGAAGGTCAAGTTCCTGTGCCCTGTTCCCGGCTACGACCGCCACTTTGGCATCACCGCCGATCTGGGTATCGAGAACGTCCCCGTCGCGATGACCGACAACGGCCCCGACATGGACGAGGTCGAGCGCCTCGTCGCCGCCGACGATTCCATCAAGGGCATCTGGTGCGTGCCCAAGTATTCCAACCCCACGGGCATCACCTTTAGCGAGGACACTGTGCGCCGCCTGGTTGAGATGCCCACGGCCGCACCCGATTTCCGCATCTTCTGGGACAACGCCTACTGCGTGCACGACCTGTACGACGAGACCGACGAGCTCGCAAACATCTTTGACCTCGCTCGCGCGGCGGGCACCGAGGACCGCGTGGTGGCATTTGCCTCGACGTCCAAGATCACCTTCCCGGGCGCCGGTATCGGCTTTATCGGTGCGAGCCCCGCGGTCATCGCCGAGTTCTCCAAGCGCCTGAAGGCCGGCCTCATCAGCGCCGACAAGCTCAACCAGCTACGTCACGTGCGTTTCCTTCCCACCATCGAGGCGGTCAAGGAGCACATGAAAAAGCATGCCGAGTTTCTGCGCCCGCGCTTTGAGGCCGTTGAGCGCAAGCTCACCGAGGGCCTGGGCGAGACGGGCTGCGCCACCTGGACGCACCCCCGCGGCGGCTACTTTGTAAGCTTCGATGGTCCCGAGGGTTCAGCCCAGAAGGTCGCCGCGCTCTGCGCCGACCTGGGCGTCAAGCTCACGCCGGCTGGTGCCACCTGGCCTTATGGCAAGGACCCGCGCGACACCAACATCCGCATCGCGCCGAGCTATCCCACGGTCGAGGACCTGGAGGCCGCGCTCGATGTGCTGGTGCTGGCCGTCAAGCTTGTCGCTGCCGAGCTTGCGCGTGCCGAGCGCGCCTAACGCGCGGCTTCCCGTACTATCCGCACTTTCGATACGTAAAGGAGCGTATACATGGATTTGGGTATTTCCACCAACCCCACGCCGGAGATCTACACCATTAAGGTAACCGGCGAGATCGATATCTCTAACGCCGATAGCCTGCGCAATGCTATCGACCTGGCGCTCGAGCAGCCCACTGAGGCCGTTGAGCTCGATTTTGCCCAGGTGAGCTACATCGATTCGACGGGCATTGGCGTGCTCGTGGGCGCCGCGCACCACGCGGTCGACCACGGTAAGCGCTTTAGCTGCACTAATGTGCAGCCCCAGGTGATGCGCGTGGTTCAGCTGCTGGGCGTCGACCAGGAGATTTCGATCACGGCGGCATAATCTTTGCCCCCAAAGGGGCATGCCGTTTGGCATATGTTTGTGATGCGCTCGGACGTTTTGGCGTCCGGGCGCTATACTTGACCGAATGAATAGACGAGTTCCGGCCGAATGGCGCGGTGCGGGCTCGACTCACATCGAGCCTTGGAGGTATGTGTGTTTGGTATTGGAGAGGGTGAGCTCGCGATCATCGTGGTCTTCGGCTTTTTGCTGTTTGGCCCGGATAAGCTCCCACAGATGGGCCGCACGATCGGCCGTGCCATCCGTCAGTTCCGCGAGACGCAGGAAAAGATGACGGCCGTTGTTCAGTCCGAGATAATCGATCCGGTGAGCGAGGCCGCGTCGGCCCCGGTCAAGCCCAAGAAGGCTGCCGTCGATGACGATTCCGATGCAGACGAGGATGCCGTCGAGACGGCTGCGCCCGCAAAGAAGGAGACCTTTGCCGAGCGCCGTGCCCGCCTTGCCGCCGAGAAGGCCGCGAGCGAGGCTGCCGCCGAGGGCGAGGGTGCTGCTGAGGAGTCCGAGGCCGAGAGCGCCGAGCCTGCCGCTGCCGCCGAGCCTGTCGTCGAGCCCGAGCCTGCTGCAGAGCCGGAGTCCGAGCCCGAGCCGGCAGAGCCCACGACGGCTGACCTCTACGCCCGTCGTCCCCGCAAGCGCAAGGCCGTCGTCGACCAGCTCGCTCGCGAGCTCGAGGCCGAGGACGACGCTGCTGCCGCCGACGCCCCGAAGGGAGGCGATGAGTAATGCCTATCGGACCTGCGCGTATGCCGCTCTTCGATCACCTGGGAGAGCTCCGTCGCCGCCTGACCATCGTGGTCGTGTCGGTGTTTGCCGCCGCTATCGTGCTGTATTTCGCCACGCCTGTTGTGCTCGACATCCTGGAAGATCCCATCCGCTCCTTTGTGCCGGACGGTAAGTTCTACATCACTACCACGCTCGGCGGCTTTGGCTTGCGCTTCTCGCTGGCCATCAAGATGGCCGTTGTCATGTGCACGCCCATGATCATCTGGCAGATCTTGGCGTTTTTCTTGCCGGCGCTTCGCCCCAACGAGCGCAAGTGGGTCGTGCCCACGGTGCTCGCCTCGACGGTGCTGTTCTTCCTGGGCGCCATCTTTTGCTACTTCATCATCATTCCTGCGGGCTTTGAGTGGCTCATCGGCGAGACCTCGGCCGTCGCTACGGCGCTGCCCGATCTGGAGAACTACGTCAACATGGAGCTGCTCTTTATGATCGGCTTTGGCGTGGCGTTTGAGCTGCCGCTCATCATCTTCTATCTGTCCGTCTTCCACATCGTGTCCTACGCTGCTTTCCGCGGTGCCTGGCGTTATGTATACGTTGGCCTGCTTGTGGGCTCGGCTGTGATTACGCCCGACGGCTCGCCCGTTACGCTGGGCCTCATGTATGGTGCCCTGCTCTCGCTCTACGAGATTTCGCTCGCCATTGCCCGCGTGGTCATTACCGCGCGCGAGGGCAAGGAGGGCTTGTTTGTGAGCCGTCTGGACCTGTTCTCGGACGATGAGGACGACGAGGAGTAAATCGGTATGCACGAGGTTGGCATTGTCAACGGCATACTCGATACAGTGATTCGCGCGGCGCGTGGGGCGGGGGCCTTGCGCGCCGTTTTGGTAACGCTGCGTATCGGGGATATGACCGAAGTTGTGCGCGAGGCGCTGGACTTTGCGTGGGAGACATTTCGCGATGAGGACCCGCTCACGCGGGGCTGCGAGCTCGCGGTTGAGGAGATTCACCCACAAAGTGAATGCCTGGACTGCGGCGAGGTCTTCGACCACGATCGCTTCCACTGTCGCTGTCCCCAGTGTGGTGGTGCCAACGTGCGCCTACTGCACGGCCGCGAGCTCGATATCGCGAGTATCGAAATCGAAACCCCCGACGATTAGCCCGCTAGCCATCTGGTGATGGGGTATAAAGGGGCCAAAGTAAGGAGCGCTAAGTATGGCTGAGAAAACGATTGATATCGCGTCGCCGATTCTGTCGCGCAACGAGCGCCTGGCAGATCAGCTGCGTCAGCGATTTAATGAGACAAACACCTATGTGATCAACGTCTTGTCGAGCCCCGGTTCGGGCAAGACCACCACGATCCTGGGCACCAACGAGCGCCTGCGTGACAAGGCCGGCCTGCGCTGTGCCGTCATCGAGGGCGATATCGCCTCGGATGTCGACGCCATCACCATGAAGGAAGCCGGCATGCCCGCCATCCAGATCAACACGGGCGGCCTGTGCCACCTCGAGGGCAACATGATCATGGAGGCCGTTGACGCGTTTGACCAGGCTGTGGGTCTGGAAAACATCGACGTCATCTTTATCGAAAACGTGGGCAACTTGGTCTGCCCGGTCGACTTTGACCTGGGCGAGAACCTGTCCATCATGATTCTCTCGGTGCCCGAGGGCGACGACAAGCCCATCAAGTACCCGGGCATCTTCCAGCACGCTGGCGCGCAGCTGCTCAATAAGGTCGACGTGGCCCCGGCTTTCGATTTTGACATGGATAGGTATACTAAGACACTCGATGACCTCAATCCGCAGGCGCCGCGGTTTGCCGTGAGCGCGCGCAAGGGCGAGGGCATGGACGCCTGGTGCGATTGGCTCATCGGGCAGATCGAGCAAGCAAGGGCGTAAATCGGCCGCCATACGGGCGGGCGTAGCCGTAGAGATACGAGATAGGAGCCTCTTTTGAAGCTCATCATCGCCGAGAAAAACGACGCCGCGCGTCAGATCGCCGAGCGGCTGTCCACGGGTAAGCCTAAAAAGGACAAGGTGTACAACACTGCCATCTACCGTTTTGAGTGGAAGGGCGAGGAGTGCGTGACGATCGGTCTTGCCGGTCACATCCTTGCGCCCGATTTTTGCGACAGCGTGCTGTTCGATAAAAAGCTGGGCTGGTATTCGGTCACCGAGGACGGCGAGATGCTGCCGGCCGACATGCCCGATGGCCTGGCTCGTCCGCCTTACGACACCAAGCGTAAGCCGTTCCTTGCCGATGGCATCTCCATCAAGGGCTGGAAGCTCGAGAGTCTGCCCTATCTCACCTGGGCACCCGTCATTAAGCTGCCGGCCGAGAAAGAGCTCATTCGCTCGCTCAAGAACCTTGCCAAGAAGTCCGACAGCGTCATCATCGCTACGGACTTCGATCGCGAGGGCGAGCTGATCGGTTCGGACGCCCTCAACAAGGTGCGCGAGGTGGCGCCGGACTTGCCGGTTGCCCGCGCCCAGTATTCTTCGTTTACCAAGGCCGAGATCACGCAGGCCTTCGATAATCTCGTCTCGCTCGACCAGAACCTGGCCGACGCAGGCGAGAGCCGTCAGCACATCGACCTCATTTGGGGTGCGGTGCTGACGCGCTACCTGACGCTCGCCAAGTTTGGCGGCTTTGGTAACGTGCGCTCCGCCGGCCGCGTGCAGACGCCGACGCTTGCCCTGGTGGTCGAGCGCGAGCGCGAGCGCATGGCGTTTGTGCCCGAGGACTATTGGCAGATTCGCGGCATGGGTGCCGCGCAGGGCGCTGCCGAGGACGATCGCTTTAAGATCGCGCACAAGACGGCGCGCTTTACCGACAAGGATGCTGCTGAGACGGCGTACGGCCATGTTGACGGCGTCGCGACGGCAACCGTCGCCGCGGTGACCAAGCGCTCGCGCAAGCAGCAGCCGCCCACGCCGTTTGCGACCACCTCGCTGCAGGCTGCCGCCGCGGCCGAGGGCATCTCGCCTGCGCGTACCATGCGCATCGCTGAGTCCCTCTACATGGCCGGTCTCATCAGCTACCCGCGTGTCGACAATACCGTGTACCCCGCGACGCTCGATCTGGGCGCCGTGGTGAGCGACCTGGCAAAGATCAACCCGGCGCTGGCGCCCGTATGCAAAAAGGTGCTTGCCGGCCCCATGAAGCCTACGCGCGGCAAAGTCGAGACCACCGACCACCCGCCTATCTATCCCACGGGCGAGGGCGATCCGTCCACGCTCGACGGCGGCCAGCGCAAGCTCTACGACCTCATCGCCCGCCGCTTCCTGGCGACGCTCATGGGTCCCGCGACCATCGAGAACACCAAGCTCGAGCTCGATGTGAACGGTGAGCCGTTCGTGGCTTCGGGCGATGTGCTCGTGACCCCGGGTTTCCGCGAGGCCTACCCGTATGGCCTTAAACGCGACGAGCAGATGCCGCCGCTTGAGCAGGGCGATACGGTCGACGTATTCGACATTAAGCTCGAGGCCAAGCAGACCGAGCCGCCCGCGCGCTACAGCCAGGGCAAGCTCGTGCAGGAGATGGAGAAGCGCGGCCTGGGCACCAAGTCCACGCGCGCGAGCATCATCGAGCGCCTGTACGCCGTGCGCTATCTCAAAAATGATCCCGTTGAGCCGAGCCAGCTGGGTATCGCCATCATCGATGCGCTGTCGCAGTTTGCCCCGCGCATCACGAGCCCCGATATGACCAGCGAGCTCGACGGCGACATGACCCGTGTGGAGCGCGGCGAGGATACCGAAGAGCATGTCGTGATGCACTCGCGCGCGCTGCTGGCTGGCGTGCTCGACGAGCTGCTCAAGCACACGCAGGAGCTGGGCGACGCCATCAGCGACGCCGTCACGGCCGATGCGCGCGTGGGAGCTTGCCCCAAGTGCGGCAAGGACCTGGTTATGAAGACGAGCGCCAAGACCCGTGGCAGCTTCATTGGCTGCATGGGCTGGCCCGACTGCGATGTGACCTATCCGGTGCCGAGCGGCGTCAAGGTGAGTCCGCTCGAGGGCGAGGCGGCCGTGTGCCCCGAGTGCGGCGCGCCGCGCATTAAATGCCAGCCGTTCCGTCAGAAGGCTTTCGAGATCTGCGTGAACCCCACGTGCCCCACCAACTACGAGCCCGACCTTAAGGTGGGCGAGTGCAAGGTGTGTGCCGAGGCCGGACGTCATGGCGACCTGATCGCGCACAAGAGTGAGAAGAGCGGCAAGCGCTTTATCCGCTGCACCAACTACGATGACTGCGGCGTGAGCTATCCTCTGCCGGCGCGCGGTAAGCTCGAGGCGACGGGTGAGACCTGCCCCGAGTGCGGCGCCCCCATCGTGGTGGTCAACACGGCGCGCGGCCCGTGGCGTATCTGCGTCAACATGGACTGCCCGACCAAGGAGAAGAAGCCCGCCCGCGGCCGCAAGACCACGACTAAGGCGAGCACGGCCAAGAAGACGACGGCGGCCAAGAAGACGACGGCTAAGAAAGCCACTGCCGCCAAGAAGACGACCGCGAAGAAGTCGACTACCAAGAAAGTAGCCTCCGACAAGTAACGGCGCGGTCGAAACATTGCCTAAAAAACGAGCGAGGACCCCACGATCCTCGCTCGATTTTTTTGACCGGCAGTTAGGGACGTTCCTTTTCTGCCGGCAGTTTAGGAACGTCCCTAACTGCCGGCTCGGGAACGACAAAGCGCTAGTTCACTTCGACGGGTTTGGCGCCGGGATAGCGCTCCTCAAAGTCTAGGCGATACTTATTGTCATTGGTGCCCGCCACGTTGTCGCGCGACAGCGGCGCCACGATCTCATTCTTGTGGTCCGCAGGCTTGGCGTATTTCAGGCTGATCTCCCAGGCATCACAGATTGCGTCAATGCGGTGATCCAGGTCGTCGTACAGGGCGATGATGTCCTTCCAGGAACTGTAGTTCTTGGAGCTCGTCGGGACGTCCAGGTCCTCGACGATGTCGTAATACTGCTCGATGGTGTCCTCTGTGCGCTCGGCGACGTCGGCGAGATTTTGACGGGTGGTGCGATCTTCTTCCAGATAGCTGCCGTTGAAGTTCTGCGCGCAGCCACGGACGTAGTTGTCGAGGTCTTCGAGCAAGTCGTAGTATTCGCTCAGTCGGCGGTAGAGGTTCTGCTCGGAGAGCGTTGCTTCGCCGCCATCCTCGTCGTCATCGTCATCATCGTCGTACAGGCTGTTGGGATCGCCGAGAGGCTTTAGGTCATCGTCGTCGACGTCATGGTGCAGCTTAGCTACCTCGGCAGTCGTCTGCGTGGCGGCGTTGTCGAAAGGCTTGATCACAAAGAAAACGACCAGGGCGATGATGATCGCCACCAGCACAACGATAACGGCGATAAGCGGCCCGGTGCCGCTCTTTTTGGGAGCGGGGGTCTGTGGCGAAGCGGGCGCGTATGCGGGAGCCGGCTGCTGTTGGGGCGAGCCGCTCGCGACGGGTATGCGCTGCGTGGTCTCGACGGCCGCGGGGCCTGCGGCGAGGTCGGGGCGATAGGCGAGGGGGTCGTCCGCCTTGGCTTGCGGCGTATCGAGGGAACCGGTCTGCTCAAAAGCGGGCTGGCTATCGCTCGCGGTTGTTTGTTCAACGGATGCACCGCACGAGGTGCAGAACTTGGCATTATCTGCAAGAAGCTTGCCGCACGAGGCGCAATACCGAGACATTGCCACTCCTTTCGCCACATTTCAATGCAATACGACGATTATACCCAGCACCCCAAAAAGCCGGCAGTTGGGACGTTCCTTTTCGGCCGGCAGTGTAGGAACGTCCCTAACTGCCGCCTGAGTAGCCATTGGCTAGGTGGGATTTGGGACGCGCCGAGCACTGGGGTATCATGGCTTGGTTGCTATAACTCGCATTTACGCGCCTTGTAGGAAGGGGCTGCGCCCATGGCTTTTGAGCCCGCTCAACATAGCTTTATCACGCTCGAGGGCGTTGATGGCGCCGGCAAGTCCACGCAGGCGCGCTTGCTTGCCCGCGCGCTCGAACTCGCTGGCTACCAGGTTGTGAGCCTGCGCGAGCCGGGCGGCACCGCCATCAGCGAAAAGATCCGCGCCCTGCTGCTCGATCCCGCCAACACGGCCATGGGAGATACCTGCGAGCTGCTGCTCTACGAGGCCGCACGCGCCCAGCTGGTGCACGAGGTCATAGCTCCCGCCCTCGCGGCCGGCAAGGTGGTCCTGTGCGACCGCTTCTACGATTCCACGACCTGCTACCAGGCGTTTGCCGACGGCCTCGATCGCCAGATGGTGCGCGACGCCAACAACCTGGCCGTCGCGGGTACGCACCCGGCTCTCACACTCGTCTATCGCATCACGCCCGAGCAGGCGGCGCTGCGCATGGCCGCCCGTGGTGCGGCCGACCGCATGGAGGCCAAGGGCATGGCCTTCCAAGAGCGCGTCTACCAGGGATTTTGCGCCATTGCCGCCGAGGAACCAAACCGCGTAAAGCTCATCGACGCGACCGCGTCCATCGAGGACGTCTTCGCGCAGACGGTCGAGCAGGTTCGCGTCTACGGCCTCGACATTCCGCAAGATGCCGTCGCTGCCGCGCTAGCCCAGGAGGCCGAGTAATATGGCCCCCGCTCAGGCAAGCCTGCTGGCCAAGCTCGACACCCAACAGCGCGTGCGCGACTTTTTGACCAACGCCATCGCAAGCGGCCGCGCATCGCACGCCTACCTGTTCTTGGGCGCGCTCGGCGCGGGCAAGCTCGACGCCGCGTGGGCGCTCGCCCAAGCCTTCCTGTGCGAGCAGGACGGCTGCGGCTCATGCGATGGCTGCGTGCGCGTCGCCCGCCATACGCACCCCGATGTGCACTATTACACGCCCGAGAGCGCCACGGGCTACCTCATCGCCCAGACCCGCGAGCTGCTCGACGACGTGCCGCTGGCGCCCATCCGTGCCAAGGCCAAGGTCTACATCATCGACCGTGCCGAGCAGCTGCGCGCCAACACCGCCAACGCACTGCTCAAAACGCTCGAGGAGCCGCCCGAGGGCGTTATGTTTATCTTGCTGGGCACCTCGGCAGACGTGATGTTGCCCACTATCGTGAGCCGCTGCCAGTGCGTGCCGTTTCGGCTGGTATCGCCCGCCGTCGCCGCGCAGGCCGTGAGCCGCGCCACCGGTCAGGACCCTGCGCGTTGCCGCATGGCCGTCGCCGTGGCGGGAAGCCCCACGCGTGGCATCGAGTTCCTCAAGAGCGCTGAGCGCCAGGACGCCCGCCGTCAGATGGTTCGCGCCATCGATTCGCTTATCGCCGCCGACGAGGCCGACGTGCTCAGCCGCGCCAAGTCGCTCATCGTCGCCGTTAAGGCGCCGCTCGCCGAGGTCAAGTCCACGCAGGAAAAGGTGCTCGAGCAAAACGCCGACTACCTGTCGCGTGGAGCATTGAAGCAGCTTGAGGACCGCAACAAGCGCGAACTCAACGCGCGCGAGCGTTCGGGTATCATGGAAGCGCTGGCGAGCGCGCGGACGCTCATGCGCGACGTGCTGCTGACGCTTCAGGACGAGGCGGCCGACGTGGTGAACGAAGACGTGCGCGACACGATCGGTCGGCTTGCCGCCGCGACCAATGTTGCGGGTGCCACCCGGGCGCTCGAGGCAGTCGCGACCGCCGAGCGCAACATCGCCAGAAACGTTACTCCCCAGCTGGCCATCGAGGTCATGCTGTTCGATATCAGGAAGGCACTGAAATGCCGTTAGTCGTACCCGTTAAGTTTACCTACGCCTCGCGCGACCTGTGGTTCGATCCGCAGGATCTGGATATCCTCGAGGCCGATTATGCCATTTGCTCCACCGAGCGCGGAACCGAGATCGGCCTGGTCACTGCCGATCCCTTTGAGGTGCCGCAAGATGAGATCGGTCAGCCGCTCAAGCCCGTGCTGCGTGTGGCGAGCGGCATCGACCTGCAGCTTGCCGACGACCTGGCCATCCAGGGCGACGAGGCCATGGTCGACTTCCGCCGCCTGGTCAAGGAGCTCGACCTCGAGATGAAGCCGGTCGGCGTCGAGTACCTGTTTGGCGGCGAGAAGGCCGTGTTCTACTTTGCGGCCGAGGAGCGCGTCGATTTTCGCCAGCTCGTCAAGGATCTGTCCTCGACGCTGCATATTCGCGTCGACATGCGCCAGATCGGCGTGCGCGACGAGACCCGCCTGGTGGGCGGCTATGCCCAGTGCGGCCAGGAGCTCTGTTGCACGCGCTTTGGCGGACAGTTTGAGCCCGTCTCGATCCGCATGGCAAAAGAGCAGGACCTACCGCTCAACTCGTCCAAGATTAGCGGCGTTTGCGGCCGCCTGATGTGCTGCCTGCGTTATGAGTTCGAGGCGTACAAGGACTTTAAGAGCCGTGCGCCTAAAAAGAAGACGCTCATCGATACGCCGCTTGGCAAGGCGCGTATTCAGGAATATGACACGCCGCGTGAGCAGCTGGTGCTGCGCCTGGAGAACGGCAAAGTCTTTAAGGTCAACCTGGCCGATATGACGTGCTCGGAGGGCTGCAAAAAGAAGGCCGCCGAGCAGGGCTGCAACTGCCGCCCCGATTGCGTGACGCGCGACGTGCTCGAGCGTATTGAGTCGCCCGAGATGCGCCTGGCGCTCATGGAGCTCGATCGCGAGAACGGCGTCGACGTGGGCGATGGCCTGTCGAGTGCCGACCGTCTGGCCGGCACTTCGATGCCCAAGCGCCGTCGTCGCGATGCCGAATCCGATGCGCGCACCGCTCAGGGCCAGGGCGAGGGTCGTGGCCGCGGAAAGGGTCGTGGCAAGGCCGAGGCGCCCGAGGCCGAGGGGGCGGCCGATGGCCGTCGCCGCCGCAAGCGCGCGGGCTCGGGCGATGCTACCGAGGCTGCAGCCGCGGGCAAGAACGCCTCTCGCGAGCGCGAGGTTCAGCAGCCCCAGCAGCAGAATCGCGGCGGTGGCATGAACCCCACACGTCGCCGCCGCCGTCATCTGTCGAGCGAGGAGCGCGAGGACGCCTTCCGCGCCGCAGCTGCTCGCGAGGCTGGTGCCGCTTCCAAGGGCCCCTCGGCCTCCGATGCGCCTGCCGACAAGGGCGGCAAGTCACGTGGCGAGGAGGAGCGCGCGCCGCGTCCGCGCCGTCGCCATTCCTCGGGCGCGCAACAGAAGCCCTCAGTGCCCTCCGTGGCCGATCAGGTCTCGGATGGCGAGGTCAAGGTCACGCGCCGTCGTCCCGGAGATGGCGGGGGAGCGGCTGCCAAGGCTTCGCGTGGCGCCGCTCGCGACGAGCGCGAGCCGCGCGAGGATCGCGGTGGCGAGGGCTCGGCCGACCAGGGTCAAAAGCGCCGTCGCCGTCGCCGTTCCCGCAAGCCGCGCCAGGATGGTGGCGAGGGCTCGACCCCGTCTTCGTCCACACCACAACCGCCCGCCGGCGAATAACGCCCGCGAGCGGATTTAGCCCGCCTTGCCCCGAGCACATCGGGGTATCATAGCGCCGAATCAACAACCCTCCCTGCGACCGAACGTAGGGAGGGTTGTGTCTTGAAGAGCCATCTGAACATATTGAGCTGTCTGCAGGGTGCCGGTGCCCTACCGTTTGCGGACGAATTACTACCGTTTGCCGAGTGGGCGGCACGCGAGGCGCTCGAGGCATTGTCGCCAACACGATGTGCCGGCTGCGAGCGCGCCGGTGCGCTTATTTGCCAAGACTGCCTGGCCGCGCTCACGCTCATCGACCCACGTCATAGCTGCACCCGATGCGGCGCCCCGTTTGGGGATTTGCTGTGCACTGAGTGTTCGGTCGAGGGCACGTCCTCGGCAATGGCGGAGGCGCTCGACCGCTGCCTGGCGTGCGCCGTCTATGCGCATCCGCTGCCGCGCATCATTAAAGCGTACAAGGATGCGGGTGAGCGACGCCTGGCGCCGTATCTGGCAGAGCTGCTCTACGACACCGCCCTGCATGCCCAGGTCGTAGCGCCCGAACGCTTAGGAGGTGTGCTGTCCGGCGCGGATGCGGTGGTGTTTGTGCCTGCGACGGCGGTAGCGTTTCGGCGGCGTGGTTTTGATCATATGGAGGCCATTGCGCGCCCATTTTGCGAGCTGTCGGGCGTGCCGTTGCTGGACGCCCTGGTCAAGTACGGCCATGGCGACCAGCGCGAACTCGGTCGTGAGGAGCGCCGCGAGCGTGCCCAAGGCATGTATGAGACGGTTGAGGACGTGCACGGCCGCCGCCTGCTGCTTATCGATGACGTTATCACCACGGGCGCGACGATGGCCGCGGCTTCGGCGGAACTCAAGCGCGCCGGCGCCACGGCCGTTGATGGCCTCGCTATCGCACGCGTTTGGTAGGGGTGGTTTTGTGGCAGTAAAGATTGAGCGGTGCAACGAGCCGACAGACGAACAGCTAGCGGCTTCCGTAATCCTAACAGGCGCCTCGGCGCTACGCATGATGCGCGCCGAGCGCCGGCAGATGGGCTACATAAGCTGGAAGGACCTTGATCCCAAGGAGGAGTGCCGTGTGCTGCGCACGTCGTCGCCCTCGACCGAGGACATCTATCTTCCCGATTTGGTGCGGATTGGGGCCGCAAGCGGCGAGGTGCAAGAAGATCTGTGCTTGCTGGTGGGATCTGCGGCGCAGCGCCGCCGCATCCCTGGCGTGAGCTGGTCCGTGTGTTCCGGGTTGCCCGCCGGCTCGATTCTAGAGGTGGAACCGGGGGTGTACAGTCTATCTCCCGAGGCCCTTTGTGTTGCCATCGCGCGCGAGGTCGGCTGCATCCAGGCGTTTGCCCTGGCCCAGGAACTGTGCTCTAAGATTTCACTGAGCGACCGCGGGAAGTATCTGCCTCCCTACACCTCGCCTGTCGTGAACAAATTGGCAAAGGACAAAGACCAGCCGCCAGATGTCGGTTACTTTGAGGTCGAGTCCGTGCTGACACCCGATCGCCTGGTAGATTACCTCGCGGCATGCAAGGGGAATGTGGCCAAACAGCTGCTGCGCCTGTGTCCCTACCTGTCAGAAAATCTGCGCTCGCCCATGGAGTGCATCATGCTCGCTCTGTTTTCGCTTCCGTTTTCCTATGGCGGATTTGCCTGCGGTCCCTTTAAGACCGACTACAAGATCGAGTTCGATGACCGTGCGCAGGCAATCTCGGGGATGCCGCATGCAGTTTGCGATGCGTATCAGGAAGCAGCCCAGTTTGACCTGGAATACAACGGTGAGCTGGGCCATTCTTCTCGGAGGGGACGTATCCATGATGAAAAGCGCAACACGGGCTTGATTACTATGGGAATCGAGGTCGCGACGGTCAACAACGAAATGCTCTGTGACATGGAAGCGATGGAAGCACTCGCATGGCGCATCCACCAGCGTATGGGTAAGCGATATCAGAATCGCGTAGAGGCTCGTCGAAAGAGGCAAGATGCTCTGCTGAATACGCTCCGAGCGTGCTTTGGGCTCAAACCAGCGTAAAACTATGGCTTTATAGGGGGTCTGTTTATATGCTCTGTGCAAAAAACGGCAAATATGAGTACTGTTACTAGATTAGTGACAGCAAAAACAAAGAAACTTGGGCCGATAATCTGGATTCAGCGAAGAGATAATAAACGAATGTGGAATATCTTGGCGCCAAGCAGGCTGTGCGGAACTCAAAAAGGGCTCGTGAGGCGGTAATACGCTGCTACTAAATTGGTAACAGTACTCATATTTGCCGTTTTTTGCACACGGCACCCTGAGACGGGTGCCCCGGAGCTCCCCGTAGGGGAGCTCCGGGCTTCATAGGGGCACGAATGGTCCGCTCCGACCCGCAAAATCTGTACTCGAGATGCGAATGACGCCCCTAACCTTAAACTTTAGCTTGAACTTAGCTATAATGCGCTTCGTTCCTACCAGGCTGTGGTTGCGGACGGACGAAATGCCCGTCCTAGTCCAAGACAGACGCGGTCAAAGGGATCCACGTAAGCGACCGCGTGCGCGCGGCGCGATCATGGCGCGTCCTAGATGTAAGCCGCACCGTCCGTTCTACTTTCTTTGGGGCAATACCGCCTCGCGGGCGAGCGGGTCAGTCGTGAAGGTGGCTGCGGCCTCCCGAGCAAACACCCCGGTGCGCAAGTGTGGGGTCAAATACCAGGTCAGCTGGTGGGAACAACCTGATATTCCGCGCAACGCACGGATTGTATACGACACAGAAGGCAGGGTAGTGGACATGGTGAGGGGCAGCTTGATGCACGCGGCTCGGTTGGGTGCTGGGACCGCAGCGGTCATTGCCGTTTTGGGCCTGAGCGGATGCGCGTTCAACCCGCTGTCTACGTTCACGACTCCCACGATCGACCAGATCGAGTACGAGACCGTCACGCCGGCGGTGTCGGACGATGCCCTGGTCACTCCCGGAACCCTGACGGTCGCCCTCGATACTTCCGATGCGCCGCAGGCCATGCAGGACGCCGATGGCGAGCTCACGGGGTATGCGGTTGACGCCGCCCGCGCTCTCGCAAGCCGCATGGGCCTTAAGGTCGCCTTTGTCGATGCGTCTTCGGCAGATTCCGCGCTCGGCGACAAAAAGGCCGATATCTTTATCGGCGAGATTAACTCCACGGACGGGGACATTAGCTCGCTCGGCACCTGCCTGTACGATGCCACTTCCGTGTTCGGTAAAACTAGCGATGGTGGGTCGCTAAGCGTTTCCACCGATACCCTTAACACGTCCACCCTGGGCGTTCAGACGTCCTCGGCCTCGCAGGAGGCGCTTGCTAAGCAGAGCATCACCGCCAACCAAAAGACCTACTCCAACATCAACGAGTGCTTTGAGGCGCTCGAGTCCGGCGAGGTCGACTATGTGATCTGCGACTCCACGGCCGGCGGCTACCTTGCACGCCTGATGAGCGAGGTCTCCTATGCCGGTGCGCTCGAGGCGCCCTCGACGCTTGGTGTTGCGGGCCTCTCGTCCAATGACGAACTGTGCCGTGCCGTGAGCGATGCCCTCGACGGTATTACGGCCGACGGCACGCTCGAGGCGGTCCACTCTGTCTGGTATGGCACGATGCCCTACGACCTCACCACTAAGACGGTTTCGGGCGCTAACGTGCAGCCGGGCGACTCTGAGTCCAGTGAGACCACGTCCTCCGGCAGCGAGTCCTCCGATTCCAACAATGAGACCGCATCCTCCGAGGACAAATCGTCCAGCCAGGAAGGCACCATCACCGACGACGACATTAACAAACTCAATAGCTAGTTATTGCTAGGGGTGGTGTCTCCTATACGTTGGAAAGGACACCTCTTCACGGTTTCAACACGCACTGCCGGACTTCCCCGATGGGGGAGCCCGGCTTTTTCATCCCAATAAAATCAGCAGGTCAAAGCCAATTTTCGGGACCAAATACAAAGCCGCCGGCCCCCTCCTATAGCGCACTTTGCCACAGAAAAGTGCGAGACTTCGGTATGCGGTATCAAGCAATCGTTATTCGGGTCTTTAGGAATCCGCGTGATTAAATGCACGGCAATGGGTACATAGCCAGTACAGTAAGTCCCCGAGGCAGATTGGAGCCACGTATGGATATCAAGGTTTCTGGACGCAAGACGACGGTAACCGATGCTCTGCGTGCGCATGTGGATGAGAAGATCGGCGAGGCGCTCAAGGTTTTCGATATCGAGCCCATGACGGTCGACGTTGTACTTCGCTATGAGAAGAACCCCTCGAACCCCAACCCGGCAATCGTCGAGGTTACGGTTCGTGCCCGCGGTTCGGTGATTCGCGTTGCCGAGCACGGTGCGGATATGTACGCCGCCATCGACCTCTCCGCCGATAAGGTCACCCGCCAGCTGCGCAAGTTCAAGACCAAGGTCGTGGACAACCGCCAGGGCGGTGCCAGCGCAGCGGATGTCGCGCCGGTCGAGCGCGTCGAGGATCTGGCCGACCTGCTGCTGCCCGAGGAGGAGGACGACCTGCTCGTCCGCGAGAAGGTCATCGATGTCACCCCGATGACTGAGGAGCAGGCGCTGGTGCAGACCGATCTGCTGGGCCACGACTTCTACGTGTTCGAGAACGCGACGACTGGCCTCATCAATGTGGTGTATCACCGTAAGAATGGTGGATATGGCATCATCAAGCCCCGTATCGAAACACTTGACGAGTAAAATACGTTAACTTGCATGAGTTAACGGTTGGCGGCCATCCCATGCGGATGGCCGCCTTTTTACGTAAGGAGTCGCTTTGATGGACAAGGCTGCATCTACCGGCCATTCTGACCGCTGCCGCATCGTCGTCGATACCTGCTGCGACTTTAGCCCCGAGGTCGCCGCGAACCTCGATGTCGATATCCTGGGTTTCCCCTTCATTATCGATGGCGAGGAGCGCACGGACGATATCTGGTCGAGCATGAGCCCTAAGGAGTTCTACGACCGCATGCGCGCCGGCGCTCGCGTGTCTACCTCCGCCGTGTCGCTCGGTCGCTATATCGAGTTCTTTACCGAGTGCGCCAAAGAGGGCACGCCCACGGTCTACCTGTGCTTTACCTCGGCGCTGTCGTCGAGCTACAACTCCGCGTGCCAGGCGGCGGACGCCGTGCGCGCCGAGTATCCCGATTTTGAGCTCTACGTGGTCGACAATGCTCTGCCCTGCGCGACCGGCGCGCTCTTGGCGCTCGAGGCCGTGCGCCAGCGTTCGGCGGGACTGACCGCCAAACAGCTGGTCGATTGGGCAAACGAGGCAAAGACCTATGTCCACGGCTACTTTACGCTCGAGAGCTTTGACGCACTGGCCGCCGGCGGCCGTATTCCGCCCGCGGCGGCACAGCTCACGGCAAAGCTCGATGTCAAGCCCGAGCTCTCCTACGACCTTGCCGGCTCGCTGTCGCTGATCGGCGTCAACCGCGGCCGCAAGAAGGCGCTCAAGTCCATCCTCAAGTCGTTCCGCGAGAACTACGTGCCCGATCGCACCATGCCCATCGCCATCATGACGGCCGATGCCGAGAAGGACGGTGATTGGCTCGAGGCCGCTATCCGCAAGGAGGAAGGCTGCGCCGACGTCACCATCATCCGTAGTTCCGTCGGTCCCACCATCGGCTCGCACGTGGGCCCCGGCATGGTGGCCTGCGCGTTTTGGGGCAAGAACCGTGCCGAGAAAGCCTCGCTTTCCGACCGCATCGCGCGCCGTGTGCGCGGTGAGTAGACAGGCGCTGCGGCTGCAAGTGCCCTCAAGTCACAGCCCAAACGCTGGCACCGAGTATTCAACCTGGTAACAACACCCAACCCAAAAGGAAAGGTTTCATGGCAAACAAGCTCTCTGTCGCATTTATCGGCACCGGAATCATGGGTGCCCCCATCGCCGGCCACATCCTGGATGCCGGCTATCCCGTCACGGTCAACAACCGTACCGAGTCCAAGGCTGCAGCGCTTATCGAGCGCGGTGCCGTCTGGGCCGATACGCCGGCCGATGCCGCGGCGAACGCCGATGTCGTCTTTACCATGGTGGGTTATCCTTCCGAGGTCGAGGAACTCTACCTGGCGGGCGACGGCCTGCTCGCGTGCACTAAGCCGGGCGCGGTCTTGATCGACCTCACTACGAGCTCGCCCGAGCTCGCCCGTGACATTGCCGAGGCCGCCCAGGTTTCTGGTCGCATGGCGTTTGACTGCCCCGTCACCGGCGGCGAGTCGGGCGCTATCGCCGGCACGCTCACGGCTATCGTGGGCGCTACCGAGAACGACATCGCGCCGGTCCGCGACATCCTTGCCACCTTTGCGGCCAACATCTGCTGCTTCGACGGCGCCGGCAAGGGCCAGGCTGCCAAGCTCGCCAATCAGGTGTCGCTGGGCGCCTGCATGGTCGGCATGGCGGACGCCATGGCATTTGCCGAGCTGAGCGGCCTTGACCTGGAGAAGACCCGCCAGATGATCCTGGGCGGTACCGGCAAGTCCGGCGCCATGGAGAGCCTGGCGCCCAAGGCGCTCGACGGCGACTACAAGCCCGGCTTTATGGTCGAGCACTTCATTAAGGACCTGCGCCTGGCGCTCGCTTACGCCGACGATCGCGAGCTCGCGCTGCCCGGTGCCGACGTGGCCTTTACGCTCTACGATATGCTCGACGCCATTGGCGGCGCCAAGCTGGGCACCCAGGCCATCACGGTACTCTACAAGGAGGAGGCCGACGCCATCGCCGCCGGTCTGGACTGGTCGCAGTATCGCCCCGAGGAGCATGGTGCCCACGAGGACGGCTGCGGTTGCGGCGAGCACGGCGACGACCACGAGTGCGGTTGCGGCCACCACCACGGCGAGGACCACGAGTGCTGCGGCGGCCACGGCCATGACGACGGCCACGAGTGCTGCTGCGGCCACCATCACGAGGAGTAGCGACCATGAGCTGGACGTTCGTGGTGCTTGCGCTGGTGCTCTTTCTCTTTGCGATCTACATCGGCTTTTTATGCGGCCAGTGGGCGTGCGAAAAGCGCGTCATCACCAAGCGCGACTACTGGATCGCCAATTTTGCAGGTGCGGCGGCAGTCGTCCTGCTAACCTGGGTGTTTTCGCTGTTCCCGCTGGTGCAGTTTGCGCCGATCGGCTGGCTCGGCGGCTTTATCGCCGGCCTTAAGATGAGTTTTGGCGAGTCCGTCGGCCCGTGGCGCAAGCACGACGAGGTCTTTAACGTCAACAAGGCTCACCGCGCCGCCGCCGACGCGGGCGATGCCGAGGAGCGTCGCCGCGCACGCCGCAATGGCGCGGCCGACCGACAGCTCATCTCGGTCACCGATGACAGCAAGGGTGCTGGCAAGCACGCTAAGAAATAGTAAGAAGAGGTAACTATGGCAGAAAACAAGGAAGAACAGCTCACCGACGAGGAGCTGGCACAGCTTCAGCTGGCAGAGGAGAACGAGAACGCCGTCGACCGCCTGGTCAAGGAGCTCGGCTGCCCCACGCGCCGCATTCGTCAGTTTGCCGCCCGCGTGCTGCACCTGCTTGCCGAGCGCGATCCGCAGCGCGTCGTGCCCTGCGTGCCCGCGCTGATCGAGGCGCTCGACCGCCCCGAGGCTCAGACCCGCTGGGAGGCTCTCGATGCCCTGGCGGCGCTCGCCACCACCTGCCCCGAGCAGCTGGGCGATGCCTTTGAGGGCGCCGAGACCGCGCTGTTCGACGAGATTTCGTCCACGCTGCGCTATGCCGCCTTCCGCCTGCTGTGCGTGTGGGGTGCCACGAGCGTCGAGCGTTCGCGCGAGGCTTGGCCCATCCTGGACGAGGCCATCCAGTGCTATCACGGCGACCTCGAGTATCGCGACATGCTCGGTTGCCTGTACGAGTTTGGCCAGGGCGAGATCGACGCCGAGGTCGCCGAGAAGCTCGCGCTGCGCCTTAAGTTCGACGCCGAGAACGGCAAGGGCAGCTATCTCAAGGCCCGTTCGAGTGAGATTTGCGAAATGCTTGTTAAACGTTTTGGCCTGGATCTCTCCAAAAAGAAGAAGCGTGCTAGCGTTAAAAAATCTGACGACGCCGAAGACGAGGAGTAACAGATTATGGCGCACGATGTAGTCCTGATCCCCGGTGACGGTATCGGTCCCGAGATTACGCAGGCCATGCGCCGCGTGGTCGAGGCCACCGGTGTCCAGATCAATTGGAACGTCCAAGAGGCCGGTGCCGGCGTCATGGACGAGTTTGGCACGCCACTGCCTCAGCACGTGCTCGACGCGGTCGCCGAGACCAAGGTTGCTATCAAGGGCCCCATCACCACGCCGGTCGGTACGGGTTTCCGCAGCGTCAATGTGGCCCTGCGAAAGCACTTCGACCTGTATGCCTGCGTGCGCCCTTGCCTGTCGCAGCCGGGCGACGGCTCGCGCTTCCGCGACGTCGACCTGGTCATCGTGCGCGAGAACACCGAGGACCTCTACGCCGGCATCGAGTTCGATGAGGGCGCTGCCGAGGTCGAGGAGCTCTCGCAGCTCGTCGAGCGCTCGGGTCAGAAGACCTTCGCTGCGGATTCCGCCATCTCAATTAAGCCGATTTCCATCGCCAAGAGCCGCCGTATTGTGGAGTACGCCTTTGAGTACGCCCGCCGCTGCGGCCGCAAAAAGGTGACGGCCGTGCATAAGGCCAACATCATGAAGGCGACCGATGGTCTGTTCCTGCGCGTTGCGCGCGAGGTGGCCGCCAACTATCCCGATATCGAGTTCAACGACAAGATCGTCGACGCCACCTGCATGGGCCTGGTCCAGAACCCCAACGACTTCGATGTCCTGGTGCTGCCCAACCTGTACGGCGACATCGTGAGCGACCTGTGCGCCGGCCTCGTGGGCGGTTTAGGGATGGCCCCCGGCTCCAACATCGGTGCCGACTGCGCCATTTTCGAGGCTACGCACGGCTCCGCGCCCGATATCGCCGGCCAGGATATCGCCAACCCCACGGCCGAGATCCTCTCTGCTGCGATGATGCTCGATCACCTGGGCGAGAACGACGCTGCCAATCGCATTCGCGCCGCCGTATCCGCCACGCTCGACGAAGGCGAGCAGGTTACCGGCGACGTGCGTCGTGCCCAGACCGGCTCCGTTGAGGGCGCTGTGGGCACGCAGGCCTTTGCCGACGCCGTTATCGCTCACCTGGCCTAAGGCAGGCACACTGCAAACGCCTAAATAGTACTTAAGTGTTTGCGTATAACCTGAGAATCAATACGCCCGGCGCTCTGTCGGGCGTATTCTATTGCGGACTATGTTTCCTAACAAGGAGTAACTGATATGGGTCTGATTCAAAAGAAGGACGAGAAGGACGAGATCGACGGCATCCAGATCATCGAGCGCGGCGAAGGCCCCGACGGTGACGAGGATGAGAAGATCGACCTGGTCGCCGGTACGTCTGCCGAGCACATTGCTGCCGGCACGACGGCCGAGGAGGAGGACGCCCGCCTGGAGGCTCAGATTGCCGCGGATGCCGCTGACGAGAACCTCATGCTCGAGGAGCAGGACGAGGACGACTCCGACGTGGACGACCATGCATCCAAGCACAAGAAGACGATGATTGCCGCCTTTGTGGTCGCTATCGTGATCGCTGCTGTGGTCGGTTTCTTTATCGGCAACGGTGGTTTTGGCGGCAAGGGAGTTGGCTCGGCGACCCTCACCGAGGACCAGCTCGATTCGACCGTGGCAAGCTACAGCTACAACGGCAAGAAGAGCGACATCACCGCGCGCGAGGCCATTGAGAGCCAGTACAGCCTCGACACCGTCAAGGATGGCGATGGCAACTACACCGCTCCCTCTGCCGATGTCATTCTGTCCTACGTGCGCAACAAGATTCTGCTCGATGCTGCCGAGGACGAGGACATCACCGTCTCTTCCAAGGAGATGAAGAAGTACGCCGAGGATTCCATCGGCACCTCCGACTACAAGACCATGGCCACGCAGTATGGTGTGTCCAAGGATCAGGCCAAGCAGATCGTCCGTCAGTCCGCGACGCTGCAGAAGCTCTACAAGAAGAAGGTCGGCGACAGCTCTGCAAGCATGCCGACCGCCCCGACCGAGCCTGCTGACGGCAACGAGGAGACCGCGAGCAAGGACTACGCCGATTACATCATCAAACTTGCAGGCGACGAGTGGGATAGCGAAAAGGGCACCTGGAAGGACGCCGATAGCACCTACGCTAAGGCCTTCGCTGACGATGCCTTTACGGCCGATAGCGCTACCTATAAGCAGGCCATGACCGCCTATTACACCGCCTATCAGCAGTATTCCTCGCAGGCTTCGAGCGCCAGCTCCAAGTGGACCGAGTACGCCAACGGCCTCTACGCCAAGGCCAATATCAGCATCTACGGCCTGTTTGCGTAAAGATTGCCTGAGCCTTCGAGTACGAAGCCGAAATATCTGATGAAGCCCCCTAGAACTGACATCGTTCTAGGGGGGCTTTTTGCGTTGCAGGGACGGGCGGGGAAGAGGGTGGTAGGGGAGAGGTTATATACAAATTCTTGGAGACTTTATTCATGTAAAGTGAAAACGATTTCGGCCAAACTGGTAGTAACAATGTGGTACCACTGTTCATCTGGTAGTAACCACTTTTGAGATGAAATCGAATGGAAATTGCTAAGAATTAGTTTGGTAATGAAAGAAACGCAGCACATCTACCTGCGCAAATTACCGTTTACGGGCCAAAAATAACCGTTTGGCAACGATATAGTAATTTGAACGAAATGTGGTGGACGTTTGAATTGAGTGTGTGCTTCGTACATACCAGCAACCCGAGAAAAGGGACTGGGTTGTCTAAGTTTGCGCACCAATGCCGGCAAGCGGAGAAGCCGGTATGCACAAGGCGCGGACATGGAACTCGTTGGTGAACAACGAAAGAAAGGTTGGAGGAGATACCAATATGATGAAGTACCTCCAGAAGCTCGGCAAAGCGCTGATGCTTCCCGTCGCGGCGCTTCCCGTCGCAGGTATTCTTATGGGCGTGGGCTACCTGCTCGCTCCCGCAGTCATGGGTGCTGCCGGTGACACTACCGGTTTTGCCTATACTGCCGGCTTCCTGCTCATCAAGGCAGGCGGCGCTCTTATCGATAACATGGCCTGGCTGTTCGCAGTCGGCGCCGCTGTCGGCCTTGCCGACGATCACGATGGCACCGCTGGCCTCGCTGGCCTCGTCGCCTTCCTGATGATCCAGCAGCTCCTGAACCCCGCTGTTGTTGGTACCATTCGTGGTATGGATGCCGATGCTCAGACCGCTTGGCTTGCCACGACCGAGGGCATCGCGTTCTCCAAGATCGCTGGTAACTCCTTCATCGGCATCCTGTCCGCCGTCATCGGTGGCACTTGCTACAACAAGTTCAAGGACACCCGTCTTCCCGACTGGCTGGCCTTCTTCTCCGGCAAGCGTTGCGTCGCCATCATGACCGCCGTCATCTGCATCGTCGTCTCCGTCGTCCTGCTCTTTGCTTGGCCCCTCATCTTCGGTGCGCTCGTCGCTCTGGGCGAGGGTATCGCTGCTATGGGTGGCATCGGCGCTGGCATCTACGCCTTCCTCAACCGCCTGCTCATCCCGACCGGTCTGCATCACGCACTCAACAACGTGTTCTGGTTCGACACCATCGGCCTGGGCGACCTGACCCACTTCTGGGCTGGCGAGACCTCTGCTGACGTCAAGTGGAGCCTCGGTATGTACATGTCCGGCTTCTTCCCCTGCATGATGTTCGGTATCCCGGGCGCTGCCCTGGCTATGGTTCAGACCGCTAAGAACAAGAAGGCTGCTATCGGCCTGGTTGTCTCCGCTGCTATCTGCGCCTTCGTCTGCGGCGTCACCGAGCCCTTCGAGTTCGGCTTCATGTTCCTGTGCTTCCCACTCTACGTCGTGTACGCTGCCCTGTACGGCATCTTCACCGTCGTCACCTACTATGTTGGTTTCCGTGCTGGCTTCTGCTTCTCCGCTGGTGCTACCGACCTCCTGTTCTCCTCTAGCCTCCCGGCTGCTGCCAACACCTGGATGATCATCCCGCTGGGCATCGCTGCCTTCCTGGTCTTCTACCTCGTGTTCCGCTTCGCCATCACCAAGTTCAACCTCATGACCCCTGGTCGCGAGGATGAGGATGTCGAGGAGACCTCCGCTTCCGCCGCTGCTGGCGACGACAAGTTCGCCGCTCTGGCCGCCGCTGTTCTTGCTGCCGTCGGTGGCAAGGAGAACGTCAAGACCGTTGACTGCTGCGCTACTCGCCTGCGCTTCGAGCTTGGCGATTCCGCTCTGGTCGACGAGGCTGCCTGCAAGAAGGCCGGCGCTCTGGGTGTCATGAAGATGGACAAGGGTGCTACCCAGGTCATCATCGGCACGCAGGTCCAGGCTGTTGCCGAGGAGCTCAAGAAGCTTCTCTAAGCCTTAAAGACGTATCTGTCTTACAAAGGGTCGTCCCGCTCCGCGGGGGCGGCCCTTTTTGCTACCTCAATACTTGATGCAGCGATGTAATTGGTATTACGGCGCACAGGCTATCAACCGGCAAACAATATCAAAATGTGCGGGTTGACCTGCTGTTATTCCATTAAAACTGCTATAGTACGTGGTGTCTGGTTACAACCAATTTCGAGTCATTTATCCGGCAGGTATCATTATGGCAATGGGAGCGCGCAAACAACCTCTGTACGATCAGCTCGTCGATTTGCTGACCGATAAAATCGATCACGAACTTCGACCCGGCGACTATTTGCCGTCTGAGCGTGACCTGTCGGAACGCTATGGGCTCTCGCGTACGACGGTTCGCCTTGCCCTGCAGGAGCTTGAACGCTTGGGCTTGGTGGTTCGTCAGCGCGGCCGTGGAACCATGGTGTGCGACCGCTCTCTGCAAACGGCAAACCTCTCGCAAATCTATAGCTTTACCGAGCAGATGAAGGCGATCGGCCGTGTGCCCAAGACGACGATTCTTGAGTTTACCGAGGTCGAGGCTGATAAGAATATTGCCGTAGAGATGAACGCGCGTCTGGGCGAGCGTCTGTACAAGATCAAGCGCCTGCGTATTGCCGATGGTGTACCGCTGATGATTGAGTGTACATATCTGCCAAGTCGCAAGTTCTTTGCGCTTAAGCGCCCCATGATCGAGAACAAATCGCTGTACGACATGATTGAGCAGGACTTTCACGAGAAAGTTCGCGTGGCAGAGGAAGAATTCTACGCGAGTATCGCCCGCCATTCCGACGCTCGTCTGCTCGAGATTACCGAAGGCGCGCCGGTGCTGGATTTGATTCGTACCACATATGACATGAACAACGAGGTTATCGAGTATACGCGTTCGGTTGCGCGCGCCGACCAGTTTAAATACAAGGTCTACCACAACCGCGCAGTCTAGAGTTATTGGGTATAAACGGCTTGGTGTGTTTTGCGGCGGGTGCAAAATGTGCCAAGCGGTAGAAGGCAACGAACAATCGCTCGAATTAACAATGCAGTGGTTTTTGATCCGCCCTAAAACGCACTGCGGGTACGGGAGCATAGATGAGCACGTATGCTATCAAGGCCGACAAGTTCTTTTTGCCGGCGGGGCCGCAGCTGGGCGGCTACCTCATGGTCGAAGATGGCGTCTTTGGCGCTTGGCAGGCCGATGAGCCCGCTTGTGAGATCAAAGATTATTCGGGTACATGGATTGCGCCGGGCATGGTGGACACTCACATTCATGGCTTCTATAACCATGCCACGACCGATAACGATGCCGAGGGTATCAACATCAGCTCGACCGAGCTCGCTCGTCGTGGTACCACCAGCTGGTTGCCTACGACCTTTACCGACGGTGTGGAGCAGATCAAGGACGCCTGCGCTGCCATTGCACAGGCTGACGAAGAGCGCGGACCTGAGTTCTGCGGTGCTCGTATTCAGGGCATCTACCTGGAGGGTCCGTTCTTTACCATGAAGCATGTGGGTGCCCAGAACCCTGCTTATCTGATCGATCCGTCCGAGAAAGTTTTTGACGAGTGGCAGGAGGCCGCCGGCGGTCGAATCGTCAAGAGCGCCATGGCGGCCGAGCGTGACGGCGCCGCCGCTTACGCCGCGGCTCTGAGCGCAAAGGGCGTCGTGACCTGCATTGGCCACTCCGATGCCACCTATGATGAGTGTGCTGCCGCCATCAATGCTGGCGCCAGCTGCTTTACGCATACCTACAACGGCCAGCGCGGTCTGCACCATCGCGAGCCCGGTGTTGTGGGCGCTGCTATGACCACGCCCAACACCTATGCCGAGATCATTTGCGACGGCAAGCATGTGAATCCTGCTGCTATCAAGGCCCTGCTGCAGGCCAAGGGCTGGCAGCACACAGTGCTGATCACCGATTGCCTGGGTTGTGGCGGCATGCCCGAGGGCAAGTACACCAGCGGTGGCATGGATGTCATTATGAAGGACAACCTTTGCTGGCTTGCCGATGGCTCTGCCATCGCCGGCTCGGTGCTCACGCTCGCACAGGGCGTCAAGAACATCGTCGACTGGGGTCTTGCGAGCGCCGATATCGCAATTCGCATGGCGACCGAAGTGCCCGCGCGCTCTGCTCACGTTGAGGATAAATGTGGCAGCATTATGCCTGGCCGCGATGCCGATTTTGTCGTGTTCAATCCCGACCTTACCCTGGTCGAGACGTATGTGGGTGGCAACAGCGTCGGTAACGCGTTTACCGAGTAGCCGCCAAAGAAGCGATCCGAAAGGGGATTTAGATGATTTACGGTGCATTGGGCGATATCGAGGAGTATCGCGGAATGCTCAAGGGCCTCGACGTGCTGATCGATTGGCTCGAGGAGAACGATCCGGCGAAGCTCGAGGTCGACAGCCATCCGATTCTGGGCGACAAGGTCTTTGCGAACGTCATGGCTCCTACGACGCGTCCCGAGGCCGAGGCTCACTACGAGACGCATCAGCGCTATCACGACTTGCAGATTGACGTCGAGGGTCGTGAGGCCTTTAAGGTTGCCACGGGCAGCCTGACGCTGGTCCAGGAGTTTGACGAGAAGGACGACTACGACCTGGTCGATTCCGACGCTTCGATCGCCGGCGATCTTGCTGACGACAAGTTTGCACTGTTCGTTGCCGGCGAGCCTCACATGCCCACGCTCGAGTTCCCGGGCGATGGCGCGCAGCCGGTCAAGAAGATCTGCTTTAAGCTGCTTGCAGACGCTTACTGGGAGGAGTAGCGAACTGCTCGGCTGAGCTGTTCGCCTGATGGCGTGATTTCCCTAGGGAAATCACGCCACGACCCCGCCAAGCGTGTTTTCCCTAGGGGAATCACGTTTGGCGGGGTTTTATGTTTATGAATAGGGGAACTGAAGCCGTGACGATGCTTGGGTTGGCGCACGCGCACTCAAATCGGCAACAACAAAGTAGATAAGCATTTGAAGAAATGCGATTGAAGCATAATGTAACTAGTATGAAATAGTGGATAGCTGGTACATACCACATTTCATATATAGAATAGTTAGAAACCTATAGCTAAAAAGTAATTTACCAGCTGCTTTATTTTTATTCAATAAAGCCGTTCATCGTTATTTCACTACCGTTTACGGACCACTTCAAATTCTGGCTACATAATTGCGTCAATGTGTCCATAATAGGCGAGACGTTTAACTGAGGGTCGAGGAGCCGGCATCCGCGTCGTAGAGCACGAAGATCGGGAGTAGCATGCATTCGTTTAAGATCACCAATCAATTCCTACTTGATGATGAGCCGTTCACCATCTTGTCGGGGGCGATTCACTATATGCGTGTTCATCCGAGCGACTGGCACCACTCGCTCTATAACCTTAAGGCTCTTGGGTTTAATACGGTCGAAACGTATGTACCGTGGAATCTTCATGAGCCAAAGCCTGGCGTCTTCGATTTTTCTGGCTCAATCGATTTGGCGGCATTTCTTGATGAGGCAGCATCGCTCGGTCTGTATGCAATTGTTCGGCCCTCTCCGTTTATTTGTGCAGAATGGGAATTTGGCGGCATGCCAGCATGGCTGCTGCGCGAACATGATATGAGGCCGCGTAGCAGCGACCCCAAATTTCTTGCTCACGTTGCGCAGTACTACGACCATCTCATGCCGATACTCGTCTCGCGTCAGATTGACAAGGGCGGAAACATCATCATGATGCAGGTTGAAAACGAGTATGGGTCATATTGCGAGGATAAGGACTATCTTCGTGCGATTCGTCGCCTTATGGTCGAGCGTGGGGTTTCCGTGCCCCTTTGTACTTCCGATGGTCCGTGGCGTGGGTGCCTTCGTGCCGGTACGCTTATTGACGATGATGTGTTGTGCACCGGCAACTTTGGTTCTCATGCAAAGGAAAACTTTGAGGCTCTTTCTGCTTTTCACAAGGAGCATGGAAAACAATGGCCTCTTATGTGCATGGAGTTGTGGGACGGCTGGTTCAATCGCTACGGGGAGAACGTCATCAGGCGCGATCCCGAGGATCTTGCCTCTTGCGTTCGCGAGGTGCTCGAGCTTGGAGGATCTTTAAACCTCTACATGTTTCATGGAGGCACCAACTTTGGATTTATGAACGGATGCTCTGCACGCCATACGCATGACCTGCACCAGGTGACATCGTATGACTACGATGCTCCATTGGACGAACAGGGCAACCCGACCGAGAAATACTTCGCAATTCAAAGGACAATTCACGAGCTGTATCCCGATATCGCACAAAGCAAGCCGTTAACAAAAAAGACGTTTTCCATGCCCGATATTTCGGTGAGTGAGCGCGTGAGTCTCTTTAATGTGCTCGATATTCTTTCGGAGCCGATCGAAGCCCAATATCCTATGTCCATGGAAGAGATGGGCCAGTCGTATGGATATACGTTATATACCACGACTGTCGAGCGTGACCGTGCAGATGAAGAGCGTATTCGGGTTATTGACGCCCGCGACCGTGCGCAGGTGTTTGTGAACGGTGACAAAGTGGCGACGCAGTATCAGGAGCACATTGGGGAAGACATACACTGCGTTCTTCCCTGTGAACAAAACCGCCTGGATGTTCTGACCGAGGATATGGGTCGCGTCAATTATGGTCACAAATTGCTCGCCGATACGCAGCGTAAGGGCATTAGGACAGGAGTTTGCGTTGATCTTCACTTTGTTACCGGTTGGGAGATGCGTTGTCTGCCACTCGATAACATCGATAGTCTTGATTATTCTGCCGGCTGGGTAGAGGGGCAACCTTCCTTTTACCGCGCAAAATTTGATATATCTGAGCCGGCTGATACCTTTATCGACACTACGGGTTTTGGAAAGGGTGTGGCATTCGTTAACGGAACGAATGTCGGACGTTTTTGGGATAAGGGTCCCATCATGACGCTCTATGTTCCGCACGGTTTATTGCACCCTGGTACCAATGAGCTCGTTATGTTCGAAACAGAGGGCGTGTATGATGCGAAAATCTCCCTTCGCTCTGAGCCCGTTATCCGTACACTTGAACAAGAAGGAGTTGAGTAGAGATGATTGTAGGCGCACGAATCGACTTTCGCTTGATTCACGGACAGGTTGCAAACCTCTGGTCTAACGCTCGTCAGGTAAGCCGCTTCATGGTAGTTGACGACGAGGTATCGCAAGATGCTACCCAAAAGCAGGTTCTTCGCATGGCTTGCCCGGCAACTGTGAAGTTGTCCGTGCTTCCTGTCGACAAGGCCGCTGCCAACATCACTGCTGGCAAATATGATGCGCAACGTCTCTTTATTGTTGCGAAAAAGCCTGAGGTCTACGTTCGACTTTTGGAGCAAGGTGTTAAGCTTGAGCAGCTCATCGTCGGTAATATGACGACAATGGAGCCGGTCAAGAAGCTGTCTCGCAACATTAGTTGCGACCAGGGGGACCTTGATGCGTTTGCCAAACTCAAGGCCGATAATCTTCCTATTGTCATTCAGCTGACGCCGCAGGATAACCCAGAGGCTTTCACACTCTAGTTGAATTAACGCTAAGCCGCGAAGGGGGATGCGCGGTTTATATAAGCGTATTGGTATTGTAGAAACTGTTACACCTTAAATAAGGAGTTTACCATGATTGCTTGGTGGCAGATTCTTCTGTTAACCCTGTATGCGGGTTATCAGATTATGGATGAGCTGAACTGGTACACCTGTGCCGGCTCCGCCGTCTTCTCTGGTATGATTACCGGTTTGATAATGGGTGACCTACAGACTGGCCTGTTTATCGGCGGCAGCATGCAGCTCACCGTCCTGGGTGTTGGTACCTTTGGCGGAGCCTCTCGTATCGATGCCAACTCCGGCACTCTGGTCGCCACTGCCTTTGCCGTGGGCGCGGGCATGAATCCCGAGACGGCTCTTGCCGCTATTGGCGTGCCTGTCGCTGCCATTCTCGTTTACACCGATATCGCCGGCCGTTTCGCCAACACGTTCTTTGGTCACATGTGCGATGCCGATATCGAGAAGATGAACTGGGGCGCCTACAACGTACACTACTTGCTCGGTGCCGTTTCCTGGATGTTGTCCCGCATGATTCCGGTCTTCCTGGCTCTCGCATTTGGCCAGGGCTTGGTCGAGGGCATCACCACTGCTCTTAACGGCGACTTGAAGTGGCTGGGTGACGGTCTGTCTGTTGCTGGCGGCGCTTTGCCCGCCGTTGGCTTCGCCATCCTGCTTCGTTACCTGCCGGTCAAAAAGCACGTCGCCTACCTGCTGCTCGGCTTTGTAGTCGCCGCCCTGTTTGGTACGGCCTTCACGAGCATCATGAACCTCAACACTAACATCGTCGCTGTGAACGGCGCGCTTGGTAAGGGCGCCGTGGATATGGTCGGTATGTTCAATAACATGTCGATGCTGGCTATCGCTATTATTGGCTTTGCTCTGTCTATGCTGTACTACAAGAACAACCAGCGTCCCGTCGCTGCTGCTGGCGCTGCGGAGGGAGACGACGACGATGAGCTCTAATGAGAAACTCGCCAATGGCACCACTGGCTACAAGATTACCAAGGAAGACCTTGCGCAGATCAACCGTCGTAACCTGCTTGGTTTCCAGGATGGTTGGAACTACGAGCGCATGCAGCACTCTGGTTATCTCTGGATTATCCTGCCCACACTGCGCAAGCTGTACGGCGACGGCACGCCGGAGCTAAAGGAAGCCTGCCGTGCCCAGTGCGCACCGTTCTTCAACACCTCAAACTTCCTCAACACGATCATCACCGGTATCGATTTGGCGATCGAGGAAGAAGAAGGCGTTGAGGGCCTCGAGGCTGTTGCCGGTCTCAAGACCGGTCTCATGGGACCGTTGGCTTCCATCGGCGATTCCATTTTCGGTTCGCTGCTCCCGACCATTTTCGGCGCCCTGGCTGCCAATATGGCCATGAACGGCAACCCCTTGGGTATCTTCATCTGGGTCGCCGTTAACATCCTTGTTGACTGGTTCCGCTGCAAGCAGACTCACATGGCCTATGAGCAGGGTATGAAGCTCGTCACCACCATGAGCGACCGCCTGAACGCGTTGACCGACGCGGCCTCCGTAATGGGTGTCTTTATGGTCGGTGCTCTGGTCGCAACCAATGTCGGTATCGTTATTGCAGCGAAGCCTGTTATCGGCGGCGTTACCGTTGACTTGCAGAACATCTGCAATATGATTTGCCCCAAGCTGGTTCCTGCCGCACTCGTCGGCTTCGTATACTGGCTCCTCGGTAAGAAGGGCATGACCTCGACGAAGGCCATCTTTATCGTCTTGGTTCTGTCCATTGCCTTGGGTGCATTCGGTATCATTTGCAAGGGCTAAGTACCCCATATTGTCACGGCATTTGAGCCTCAATTGAGACATGGCGCACACCTCCAAGGCGACTTTATCGCCATATCCCCTGGAGTGTGCGCCTCTTTTGTTTTGTCGAACACCGCTGTTCAGAGGCGGTTATGCAGTCATCGTGTTCGATTAATTCATTAAGGCTGCCTTGAAGGGAATATAGTGCAATGCCATTTTGGATCGTCCTGTTCATTTGTGTTGTCGTGGCTTATTTCGCTGTGACCGAAGGAGCGAAAAAATACTTCGACACGAAATTACAGGTATTGTTTAACTTGGGCTTATACCAAGATTGCATAGACCTGCTCGATCGCAAACTTGCGCGTATAGTAATGTCTACGTATAAGCAGTATTACCTGCGTTTCACGATCTATGAAGCTGCTGATATGGACGCATATGCAGATCGAATGCTTGACCACTTGCTGGAGATGTCGTGCAGCGATAAGCAACGTCGACAGCTTGCGGTTCGCGCCTTTAATTTCTATATCAAGACGGGTGACCGCAAGCGTGCGGCGTCCATGTTGGAAGAGATGCGCCCCGTCGTGTCGAAGGGTGTTTTGGCGGACAGTCAATTGACCTACGACATAGTCTTTCGCCGTCGGCATGATAAGATCGATGAGATGGAAGCTATGCTGGATACGAACGACCTTGGTTTACGCGGAAAGCTCTATCTGCTGCTCTCATATCAATATGAGAGCAGCGGGAACAAGAGCGAAGCGCGTAGATATCGCAACCTTGAAAAGCAGCTTAGAGACGCCCACAGACCTCCCACGATAAAACAAAATGCTCGCTAAACTTTAATGATGCAGCGGTCGTAAGAGCCCTTTTGTGGGGTTCTTTGGCTAGAGAAAGCGAACGGTAGAAAGGTAGATAGAATGATTGGATTTGTACTAACTGGTCACGGTCAGTTTGCAACTGGTTTGAAAAGCGCTGTAGATATGGTTGCCGGCGAACAGCCTAATTTTGAGGTAGTTCCTTTTGAGGGCTCGGAGGCGGTTACTTTTGGTGATGATTTGCGAACCTGCATTGCCGAGATGCGTCAAACTTGTGATGGCGTATTGGTGTTTGTTGATTTGCTTGGCGGTACTCCGTTCAATCAGGCTATCCCAATGACGACTGAGCTCGATAACGTGACCGTTGTCACCGGAACAAATCTGCCTATGTTGGTGGAGCTCGTTATGACGCGTGCGTTTGGAGACCCAACGCTTGATGAACTTGCCGAACGCGCACGGGTTGTTGGTCGTGAGGGAATCGATCTCAAGAAACTCGAGATTGCTGACGATGATGAAGACGATGAGCTGTAGTGTCGCTATTAGCCCATTCATGGGACATGTTGATGCATTACCTGAAGGCTGAAGTATTGGTCAATTGCTAATTACGTGGGGAATATCATGACGTGCAAGAGGCACAGGCAACCGCTATACGATCAGCTCGTAGATATTCTTATCGAGAAAATTGATCATGAATATCAGCCAGGTGATTTGATTCCGTCCGAACGTGAACTTGCCGAACGTTACGGGCTTTCGCGATCGACTGTCCGACTTGCAATTCAGGAACTTGAGTATCTTGGTCGGATTGTGCGAAAACAAGGTCGCGGTACGTTTGTTGCCGATCGGCTAGCCCAAGCAACAAATCTTACCCAATCGTACAGTTTTACTGAACAGATGAAAGCGATGGGCCGGCTGCCAGAAACAACCATCTTAGAGTTCTGTGAAATGGAAGCAGATAAAACGCTCTCGATGCAAATGGGGATTCGTTTGGGTGAAAAGGTATTAAAGCTCAAACGTTTACGGATGGCAGATGGTATACCTATGATGGTTGAGCGTAGCTATCTTCCAGCAAGGCTCTTTATTTCTCTCAAGCGTCCTTTACTCGAACAAAAGCCCCTTTACGATGTCATTGAGCGGGATTATCAGCAGAAAATTCGAGTAGCGGATGAGGAGTTCTCTGTGGGTATAGCATGTCCATGTGACGCTCGGCTTCTAGGTATTGGTGAAGGTGCGCCAGTTCTGGACATAGTCCGAACTACTCACAACACCCAAAATGATGTTGTCGAGTTCACGCTTTCAGTGGCTCGTGCGGACAAGTTTAAGTACAGGATTTCTCATTATCGAGATACTCTGTGATCGGATACGAGTGCTATCGAAAGAAAAACAGCCTACGACTACTACCCGATTTAACTTTTCAGATTAAGTCTTTGTATATCAGACAATTTAGTAAAGAAAGAGGTATTAGAAATGTTCGAGAAGAGTGCCGAGGAGCTCACCGAGCACGGCGCCCAGATCACCACGGCCGAGATTGCTCAGCAGCCCGAGCTTTGGCGTGATACGCTCAACATCTATCGCGAGAACAAGGAGGCTATCGAGGCCTTTCTGGCCGAGGCTCGCGCTATGGGCGAGGGTCGTCTGTCCGTTGTCTTCACCGGTGCCGGTACGTCCGACTACGTTGGCGATACCTGCGCCCCGTACCTGCGTCACGCTGGCAACACTGATCTCTACGACTTTAAGCCCATCGCCACGACCGACATCGTGAGCGCCCCGCGCGACTTCCTGCGCGCCGAGGATCCCACGCTCGTGGTTTCCTTTGCCCGCTCTGGCAACAGCCCCGAGAGCCTTGCCGCCGTTGCCGTTGCCAAGGAGCTCGTCCACAACGTCAAGTTCCTCAACATCACCTGCGCTCCCGAGGGCAAGCTCGCCGTCGAGTCTGCCGATGATCCTAACGCGTTGACGCTGCTCATTCCGCGCGCCAACGACAAGGGCTTCGCCATGACCGGTTCTTATTCCTGCATGACTCTGCTCTCTACCCTCATCTTTGACGAGGCTTCCGACGAGCAGAAGGCCGAGTGGGTCGAGACCATCGCCAAGATGGGCGAGGAGGTCATCGCTCGTGAGCCCGAGGTCGCCGATTATCTGGCTGGCGACTTCAACCGCGTGACCTACTTGGGTTCTGGCTCCTTCGGTGGCCTTGCCCAGGAGAGCCAGCTCAAGATCCTCGAGCTTGCTCACGGTCTGGTCGCTACTTCCTACGACAACTCCATGGGCTATCGTCACGGACCCAAGTCTTTCGTCGACGATAAGACGCTCGTCTTCGTGTTCGTCAACAACGACGCCTACACCCGTCAGTACGACATCGACATCCTCAACGAGATTGGTGGCGACGAGATTGCTCAGCACACCGTAGCCGTTCAGCAGGAAGGCGCCACCGTCTATGAGGGTGAGTCCTTTACCTTTAAGGGCTACGAGGCACTTCCCGAGGGCTACCTTGCTCTGCCGTTTGTGATGTTTGCCCAGACTATCAGCCTGCTCAACTCCGTGCGCGTGGGCAACACGCCCGATACGCCGAGCCCCACCGGCACGGTCAACCGCGTGGTTAAGGGCGTGACGATTCACCCCTTCACCGCTTAATCGCGTCCCCCTGCAAGGGCGTCTGTCCGCTCATAACGGCGGGCGGGCGCTTTTTGTTTTACGTGAGCTGGGCATAAGCATCACCACAGCAAACTGCTTTACAAACAAGGAGTGCATATGAGCACGTACGCAATTAAGGCTGACAAGTTCTTCTTGCCGGCAGGCCCGCAACATGGAGGCTATCTCATGGTCGAGGATGGCGTCTTTGGCGCCTGGCAGGCCTACGAGCCCTCTTGCGAGATCAAGGACTACACGGGTTCGTGGATCGCACCGGGTATGGTCGATACTCACATCCATGGCTTCTACAACCACTCGACTACCGATAACGACGCCGAGGGCATCGATATCAGCTCGACCGAGCTCGCCCGTCGCGGTACTACCAGCTGGTTGCCCACGACGTTCACCGATGGCGTCGAGCAGATCAAGGACGCTTGCGCCGCCATCGCCCAGGCGGACGAGGGTCGCGGTCCCGACTTCTGCGGTGCTCGCATTCAGGGTATCTACCTGGAGGGTCCCTTCTTTACCATGAAGCACGTGGGCGCGCAGAACCCCGCTTATCTTATCGATCCCTCCGAGGGGGTTTTCGATCAGTGGCAGGAGGCTGCGGGTGGTCGAATCGTCAAGAGCGCCATGGCGGCCGAGCGTGACGGCGCCGCCGCTTACGCCGCGGCTCTGAGCGCCAAGGGTGTCGTGACCTGCATTGGCCACTCCGATGCCACCTATGATGAGTGCGCCGCCGCCATCAATGCTGGCGCCAGCTGCTTTACGCATACCTACAACGGCCAGCGCGGCCTGCATCACCGCGAGCCCGGTGTCGTCGGGGCTGCTATGACTACGCCCAACACCTATGCCGAGATCATCTGCGATGGAAAACATGTGAACCCCGCTGCCATCAAGGCGCTGCTGCAGGCCAAGGGTTGGCAGCACACGGTGCTGATCACCGACTGCCTGGGTTGCGGCGGTATGCCCGAGGGCAAGTACACCAGTGGCGGCATGGACGTCATCATGAAGGACAACCTGTGCTGGCTCGCCGACGGCAAGAGCATTGCCGGCTCGGTGCTCACGCTTGCCCAGGGCGTCAAGAACATCGTCGACTGGGGCATCGCCAGCGCCGATATTGCCATTCGCATGGCAACCGAGGTGCCGGCTCGCTCTGCGCACATCGAGGATAAGTGCGGCAGCATCATGCCGGGTCGCGATGCCGACTTTGTCGTGTTCGACCATGAGCTCACCCTCGTCGAGACCTATGTTGGCGGCCAGAGCGTCGGCAACGCCTTTACCGAGTAACGATAGAAAAAGATGGCGGGCCCGAATCTGCTCGGACCCGCCGTATGGGTTAAACGCTCAAAAGCACCTTAACAGTTACAGCTTGTTAGCGATCTTCTTTGCCGTGCGCTTAACGCCGGCCACAAGACCTCCCGCAGGATGCTCCTTTTCGTAGGCTAGACGTTTCTCGCGCTTGGCGTACTCTTCGACGATGATGTCGCCATACTCGTCTTCGATCTTATCGAAGAAGTCGACGGCGCCCTTAATTTCCTCAGCGGTCGGGTGTCCCTTTTGGACACCACCAGTGAGTTTGAACGGCCCCCACGTGTCAAAGCCGGGGCAGCCGTAGACACCCATAAAGATGGCTTGCCTCATGCGGCAGATGCCATCGATATCCTTGCCGTACCACTTGTTTTTGCCACCGTAGGTCATAAGACCAAACACCTTGTCCTGCGGTTGCAGCACGTTAGTGAGCACACGTGCCATGTCCTTGTCGATCACGGAGTAATAGATGCCCGTGGCGACACCGATCAGATGATATTCGTGCAGGTCGGGATACTCGTTTTTGCCGAGCGTCTTGACGTCGAGGGTATCGATTTCGGGGTGTGCCTCGACGATAGCGTCCACGAGCTTTTTCGTATTGCTGTGATGGCGCGAGGCGTAGAGGATGATGGTTCGCATAAGAAGGCCTTTCAGCTGTAATTGCATCAATGTCTGTATGGTGCCCCGTTGCATGGCTGGGATACCGGACACATCGATGAGCGTGCGGGTTTGTCCTTTGGTCAGGGCCGAGACGGGTACTTGCGAGCAAAAAGCAGTTGTTCGAAAGGATGGGCAATGGAATACGCTCTCTCCAACGATTTGATTTCTGTTAAGGTGTCCACGGTTGGCGGTTCGTTTACCTCGATCGAGGCTGGAGGTCGCGAGTATCTGTGGCAGGGCGATCCCGCCGTGTGGTCCGGCCAGGCGCCGATTTGCTTCCCGATTTGCGGAGGCTTGCGCGACAACAGCGCCATGACGTTTGCCGGGCATCACGTGAAGCTCGCTCGCCACGGATTTGCGCGCAAACAGGAGTGGAAGCTGCTGAGCCAAAGCGAGAACGAGCTGACGATGTGCCTGGCTTCCGAGGATAACGCCGCGCTGCTGAGCGATTATCCGTACCCGTTTAAGCTTGTCGCTCGTTATACGCTCGAGGGGGATGCCGTGCGCGTCTCTTATGAGGTGACCAACGAGGGAACCGAGGACATGCCGTTCTTTATCGGCGGTCATCCCGGCTTTAGGTGCCCGCTCGATGAGGGCGAGGCCTATACGGACTACGAGCTGCGCTTTGAGAAGGACGAAGCTGCTGAGCTTTGCACTGCCGTCCCCTCGACTGGCTTGATTGATGTAGCTAACCGCTCCAAGAACCCAATGCTGGGAAAGACGCTGCCCCTATCGCACGAGCTCTTCGATTTTGCGGAGACCATCTTTGACGTGCTCGAGAGCCGTCAGGTCACGCTTTCCAAAAAGGGCGAGGACAAGGGCGTTCGCCTGAGCTTTGAGGACTTTCCGTTCCTCATCGTGTGGAGTAAGCCCGAGGGTGATTTTGTGGCAGTTGAGCCTTGGGGCGGCCTTTCGACCTGTTCCGATGAGGATGACGTGCTTGAGCACAAGCGCGGCTGCCTTATCGCCAAGCCCAAAGAAACGATCGTGCGCTCGTTCACGATTGAGATTCTGTAATTCCGTTTTTGTCGACTCGTATCGCGAGGCATAAGGAGCCTGCGAGATAAGGAGCTAAAAATGATCCTCACCGTTACGATGAACCCGTCTGTCGATACGCGCTATCAGCTCGATGAGCTCATTATCGACGACGTCAACCGCGTGACGCCCGAAAAGACCGCCGGCGGCAAGGGCCTTAACGTGGCCCGTGTACTGGGTCAGCTGGGCGACGACGTTGTGGCAACCGGTCTGCTCGGCGGCCACATGGGCGCCTACATGGCCGAGCTCATGGATGCCAACGGCATTAAGAATGATTTTGTACCCATCAAGGGCGAGACTCGTATTTGCCTCAACATCCTCCACGCCGGCAACCAGACCGAGCTGCTCGAGAGCGGCCCGACAATTGCCCCCGAGGAGCTCGATGCCTTTACCGCCAAGTTTACTGAGCTTGCGGGCAAGGCCGACGTCGTTACCATTTCGGGTTCGCTGCCCCGCGGTGTCGAGGCAGACTACTACGCCAAGATTACGGGCATTGCCGAGAACGCCGGCGCCAAGGTACTGCTCGATACTTCGGGTGCCTCGCTTGAGGCTGCGCTCAAGTCCGAGGTCAAGCCCGAGCTGGTTAAGCCTAACCTGACCGAGATCAACGGCCTTCTGGGCACGAGCTTTACCACCGACGATGTGGACGAGCTCCGCGCCGCGCTCGCCTCTGACGCCCGCTTCTCCGATATCCCCTGGGTCGTCGTGTCCATGGGCGCTGCCGGCTCCGTTGGCTTCCACAATGGCCGTGCGTTCCGCGCCAAGACCCCCGATATCCCCGCCGTTAACGCTACGGGCTCTGGTGATTCGACCATTGCCGGCTTCGCACATGCGATTGCTGCCGGCGCCGACGACGAGACGGTGCTGCGTACCGCCAACACCTGCGGCAAGCTCAATGCCATGGATCCCATGACTGGCCACTTGGTTATGGATCGTTGGGACGAGGTTTACAACGGCGTTGTCGTGACCGAGCTGTAGGAGCTTGTGCTGCGGCCCCGGCATCGGTTGCTAGCTCATGTCGACGACAAGTGCAGTAGCATTATGCCGGGGCGCGACGCCGACGCTGTCGTGTTCAATCCCGACCTTACCCTGGTCGAGACGTATGTGGGTGGCAACAGCGTCGGTAATGCGTTTGCCGAGTAAGCTGCTTGCCGACGCTTACTGGGAGGAGTAACGAGCTGCTCGGTTGAGCTGTTCGTCTGATGGCGTGATTCCCCTAGGGAAATCACGCTACGACCCCGCCAAGCGTGTTTCCCTAAGGGAAATCACGTTTGGTGGGGTTTTCTGTTTTTGAGTAGGAAGCGATCGACGTGGCGATGCGTGGATTGGCGCGCGCCCATAATCGACAACAAAAAAGCCGCCCAAAGGCGGCTATCTTGTGCAATGGAGCCAGCGACCGGGCTCGAACCGGTGACCCCCGCTTTACGAGAGCGGTGCTCTACCAACTGAGCTACGCTGGCGGCCATATGATGACGCAACTGAGGCGTCAACGGCTGTCTATGATACGGGACATCGCACATCCGCGCAAGTGTTCTGACGGCTTTTCTCACTTTAAATGCACTAATATTGGAGACGCGATGTCTTGCTCTTACGGGTCTCAAACAGAATGGGGTGGCGATGGCTCAACCCAAGATTCTTCTCACACGCATCGACGACCGGTTTATTTGTGGGCAAGACATTGAGCTGTGGAACGAGGCGACTGGTTCCAACCTTGTCCTAATCGTCAACGATGAGATCGCGGCGGATTCGCGCCAATGGGCACCCATGAGGGTGGCGGCGCCAGAAGGCGTTTGGACACGGTTTTTCTCGGTGCAAAGGACCATCGATATCATTCATACCGCAACGCCGCGTCAATGGATTCTGGTCATGGTGGCCTCACCCGCAGATGCGCTCGCGCTGGTTAAGGGTGGTGTGCCAATAACCAAGATCAGCATTGGCCATATGCAGACAGGGGAGGGCAAACGCTCTGCAACGCCTGCCGTTGCCGTAGACGATATGGACATCGCCGCCTTCAAAGAGCTGCAAGAACTCGGCATAGAGCTAGAAATCCGCTATCTCCCCAGTTCCGCCCCCGATCCCATCGACAATCTGTTCAACTGATCCCTTGGGGACGGAGGAAAACGGATCATTTTGCCCTTGCGAGGGACGCGCGCGATGCCGCCTGTCAAAAACTATGCCCATTTACTACGTTTGATCGGTTATCGCCGAGCATGTCGAATTTGAGAAAAACAAAACCGCAGGTAGACGGCTCGCGCATTTAACAAAAACCGGTGCATGGTCGAGCATCCCGGGCTAAACGTAGTAAATGGGCATAGTTTTGATATGTCACTCATACAGTCACAGTGAAAAAGAGCCCAAAAGATGAAAAACGCCCGTCGGCGGTGTGCCGGCGGGCGTTGCTGTGCGATATGTCGCGTTGTGGGCCTAGTGCCTCATAAAGTGGTATTCGATCACATTGCTGTAGGGATGACCGGGGCCCACGATGCCCTGGGGGAACAGCGCATGGTGCGGCGTGTCAGGATACATTTCGGCCTCGAGGGCAAAGCCGGCGCCCCAACCATAGTTGGCATCGTCTTTGGCGTGTTCGTCGCCCAGCCAGTTGCCGGTGTAGAGCTGCACGCCCGGGGCAGTGGTGTAATAGTCCAGCTCGCGGCCGGTCCACATCTCCTCGACGTGCATCGCGCGGCGCAGATTGCGGCCGTACTGATAGCCATCGATGCACAGACAGTGATCGTAGCCACGGGCCTGCTTAATCTGCGGGTCGTCGGCCTCCATGCCGGGAGCGACGGGGCGCAGCTCGCGAAAGTCAAACGGTGTGCCCTCGACCGGAGCGATCTCGCCGGTGGGGATATTCTGCTCGTTGATGGGCAGGTAGTGGGCGGCGTTAGCAACAAAGAAGTGCTCGCAGTCCATGCCGGCGTTATGGCCGGCAAGGTTAAAGTACGTGTGGTTGGTCATGGACACGTAGGTGGCGCGGTCGCTCTCGCAGCCATACTCGACACGAAAGACGCCGGTGCGCGTCACGGTAAACACGGCCGTAAAGGTGCGGTTGCCGGGAAGGCCCAGCTCGCCATCCTCAAGTGAGGTGGTCATGCGCACGGCGTTGTGGACCTCGTCGAGCTCAACGTCCCACACGCGTTTATGCAGGCCGTGCTCAAGGTCGCTGTGCAGGTTGTTGGCGCCTTCGTTGGCCGGCATATGCCAGTCCGTGCCAGCGATAGCGATCGTGGCACCTGCAGTGCGGTTGGCCACAGGTCCGATGGTCGCGCCAAAGCAGGCGGGGTTGTCAAAGTAATCCTCGAGCTTATCGAAGCCCAGCACCACATCACGCGCGTTGCCGGGGATGTCGGGCACGTCGATGCCCAACACGGTGGCGCCATAGTCCATAATGCGAACGCAGATCTCGGGCCCGTTGAGGGTGTAACAATGAACGGGGGTACCGCACGGCGCGGTGCCGAAAAGCTCGGAAGTGATCATTTGGTTCCTAACATCGAGGTATTTCGGACAAACTGTAGCGCGAACAGGCGAGATTATCACTACACCCCACTAAAGCAGGGGGTATTTTTCTCAAAAAAGTGATGATTGGAGCTGTGCGGGCGTTCATTTTTGACGCGCGCGAGTCTGATACAATTTGTTCGTTACTGTTTGAATGATATGCGCGCAAAGAACGGCGAGGATTCATCGTGATTAAAGCGGAGCGACAGGATAAGGTTCGGCAGCTGCTCGAGGAACAGGGCACGGTCTCGGTCAAGGAGATTTCGGATGCACTGGGTGTCTCGGATATGACGATCCGCCGCGATCTCGAGGAGCTTGCGAGCCTGGGCGAGATCGAGCGCGTGCACGGTGGAGCCCGCAGTGCGCAGGGCCGTCCACATGCTATGTTGCGCCATGAGTATTCGCACAGCGAAAAGCGCACCAAGCATGCCGAGGAAAAGTTGCAGATCGCGCGCCGCGCCGTGGAGCTCATCGAGGAGGGCTCGACCATCTTTTTGGGTACGGGCACCACGGTTGAGCAGATGGCCTCGATGCTGCCGGCATTTCGTCTGCGCATCGTGACCAATTCGCTTTCGGTGTTTAACCTGCTCGAGGCGCGCGAGGACTGCGACCTGTGCCTAGTGGGCGGCATGTACCGTCGCCGTACCGCCGCTTTTGTGGGACCAACGGCCGAGGATACCCTGCGTGCGCTGGGTATCGACGCGGCGTTTATCGGCGCCAACGGCATTCTGGATGGCGACGTGTCTACGTCTAATATGGATGAGGGTCGTATCCAGCAGCTCGCCTTTAGCAAGGCCGACTCGCGCTATCTGATCGCCGACTCCAGTAAGATCGGCAAGCGCGACTTCTACACCTTCTGCCGTCTGGACAGCCTGGACGCCGTGGTGTGCGAGCCGGGCATCGCCGCCGAGGATCGCGCCGCCATCGAGGAGCACACGCAGGTCATCTGCTAGCTAACGCTGCAGGCGATACTTCTGCCCCTGTCGACGCGGGGATTATCGCTTCACGTTGACACGCAAATGTGCTCGGGCCAAGTATTCAGCTTGTGGGTTAGACCAGGCGGGCGTAGTCCTGTGACCGATGAAAGGCGTGGGCGATATAGATCGTTTCGTGCTCAAACTTGTAAAGACACACGTAGTTGTTGACGGGAAACGATCGGTAATTACGTGCCGCCAGCTCTTGCATGCGCGAGAGGGGACGTAGGAGTGGCTGCTCGCGAAGCAGATCAAGCTGATATTCAAACTCAGCGACAAAAATGCCTGCTGCGCGCGGATTCTTGAGGATCTGGGCAAGGTATCCGACAATACTCTCGTACTCATATCGCGCGCTTTTGAGTATGACGACGTTATAGGTCATATTTGTCTCGTATCGAAGCCGCGAAGGATTCGTAATCGCTGTAGTCGCCTTGCGATATTTCGTCTTCTGCCAACATCATACGAGACAGCAGTTTTGCCTTGGCGATTTCTTCTTGCATGAGGCGATACTGGTCGCTGCTGATGCAGTGCATGGCCTCGTAGCCGTTCTTAGTTACGGTGACGTCGCGCTCAGACTCAACAAGCGTAGTGAATGCAGCAGTGTCCTTCATATCTCGGACGGGCACACAGGTGGGCATAGGTACCTCCTTTGCGTTGGGACACAATTGTACCACGCCTTGACAAGAATTCGGTACCGTCAAATTGTCTCAATCTGTAACGGGTGGGTGTGATCGGAGAGTCTGAGGGTCTTTATGGGTGGAGCAAACGGCGTGACATGCGCTGTTGAATCCGTACGCCCGCTTGCGTTTTCGAGTGAAGAGGCAGCAAAGTTGATTGGCGTAAGCGCGAAGACCCTTGCAAATTGGCGCTGTCCTAGTAAGGGGCCGGAGTACATTCGCCTCGGCAAATCCTCGCGATCCCATGTTCTTTATTGTTACGATGATCATGAGGCTTGGCTGCACTCTCTGCGCCAGCAGGCCAAGGTAAATTGATTGATAGCTGTTGGGCGCGGACAATATCGTTTGGACGGGTATAGCATGGTTCCATGCTCCGCGTTGCTAATTGCGCCGCTGCGTCATTTGTGAAATGGAATGATTGATGATGGAGAGGCGTGAGGTTCTCGGCTTGCCGCTTTTCACTTGGACTAATGACTGCGGCGGCAGAAAAATGTCCTGGCGAACGACTATCGTATAGAACGCAGCGGTGGTTAGATGGGTCTTCGCGGTTTGAGTGGTACATGGATTGTCGGATGTGGGAGACGTGAGAAACCCATGGTTTGGGGCAAGGTTGCTATTCTGACGAGTTTATCTCTTCATCCCTGTGGCAAAATGAGGACATATTGTCCTGTTATCTATCCAGAAGGTGCGTCATGCAATTATCAGCAGATGAGGTAAAGGCCAAGAGACAGGAGCTCGGCTTGACTCAGAAGGAATTCGCCGCTGCCCTAGGCATGGGCCCCAACGGCGAGCGAACGGTGCGCCGCTGGGAGGCAGGCGAAACAAGGCCCACCGCAGCCGAGTCGAAGTACATCTCCACCCTCGGCCATCGCGCCCCCTTTGCACCCGCAGGGGAGGGGAAGCCTGCCTTCACCTTCATCGACCTGTTCGCGGGCATCGGCGGGATCCGCATGCCGTTCCAGGAGCTGGGCGGCAGGTGCGTCTTCTCCTGCGAGTGGGATAAGTTTGCGCAGAAGACCTACCGCATGAACTACGGCGAAACCCCGGCGGGGGACATCCGTGAGGTCGCCGCTTCAGACATCCCCGACTTCGACGTGCTGCTCGCTGGCTTTCCATGCCAGCCGTTCTCGCTTGCGGGTGTGTCCAAGAAGCGCTCCCTTGGTCGCGCTACGGGCTTCGAAGACAAGACGCAGGGCACGCTCTTCTTCGAGGTTGCACGCATCCTGAACGAGAAGCGCCCGAAGGCGTTCCTGCTCGAGAACGTGAAGAATCTGATCAGTCACGACAGGGGCAGAACGTTCGACGTCATCATGCAGGTCCTCCAGGACGAGCTCGGTTACCACGTTCACTACAAGGTTCTGGACTCCAAGGGTTGGACATGCCAGCACCGCGAGCGCATCTACATTGTTGGCTTTCGCGACGATGTGGAGTTCTCTTGGGACGACCTCGACTGCCCGAACAGTGGTCAGAAAGCCGCGGAGATTCTGGAGGAGGATGCGGACGCGAGGTACGTGCTCTCCGACAAGCTGTGGTCATATTTGAAAGCATACAAGGCCAAGCACGAGGCCGCCGGCAACGGGTTCGGCTACGGTCTTATCACTCCATCGGACACCACGAGGACGCTCTCCGCACGCTATCATAAGGACGGTAGTGAGATCTTGGTCTCGCGCGGCGAGGGCGAGAACCCCCGTAAGCTGACCCCTAGAGAGTGCGCGCGCTTGCAGGGATTTCCCGACCGGTTCATAATCCCGGTCTCCGACACACAGGCCTACCGCCAGTTCGGCAATTCGGTGACGGTCCCTGTAATACGGTCGGTGGCCAAGCTCATGATGGGAGCGTGTCAGGATGGATTACGGGGCGCTTAGCAGCTACTTCGACGGCGCGGTCTCGAAGACCCTCGCGGACGTCGATATCGACGCAGGTAGGAGTAATCAGCACGAGTTCAACGGCACGCTGCCGCTGAGGTCGCTGTTCGGTGACGACGACATCCGCGACATCCGCACCACGTTCGCCTACATGTGCGACGAGGCGGAGCCGGAGATGTGCGACGGGACCGTGACTTGGTACGATGCGCGCCGCAAACATCCCACGAGAACCGAGTACCGTCTCTACTACAAGGACAACCCCGCCATCAGGCAGGCATCCGCTGGCGACCTCATGGTGGTCGCCAACTCCGATGACCTCGGGCTGCTCATCATCTTCGCTAAAAAAGGCTCGACCATCGAGTCGCAGCTGAGGTGGCTGTTCGGCTTCGAGGAGCCCGACCGCTCGGGCTATGCCGTATCAAAGGGCGAGCGCAACCGTATCGGTGCGGTGGCCTCGCGCATCCTCGGCATGATTGGTATCGAGACGCGCGCTCCCTTGAGCGCGGATATCTACTTGGACGATATGGTCAAGAGGTTTGGACATACGTTTCCGAAGGGCATCGACTTTACGGAGTACTCCATCTCAACCCTTGAAGGTCTCGACTGGGCGGATGACCCCGATCGAAGCCTGCTCGCGTGCTACGAGCGCGAGGAATTGCTGTTCAAGGTGTTTGAGCGCCATCTGCTTGAGAGAGACCTTGCGCCCTATTTGAACGGCCAGCTCGACGTCGACGGCATTCTGAAGACCACCATGTCGACCTTCCAGCGCAGGAAGTCCCGCGCGGGCACAGCGTTCGAGCACCAGCTTGAGTTCCTGTTCAAGGGTAGGGGAATCCGATACTCCGCACAGCCCTACACCGAGGGAAAGTCGAAGCCGGACTTCATTTTTCCGTCAATCGAGTGCTACCGGGATGAGGGGTTCCCCTCCTCGAGCCTTACGATGCTCGGTGCGAAGACGACCATCAAGGAGCGCTGGAGGCAGGTGCTCGAGGAGGCGAACCGCATCGAGCGTAAGCACCTTATCACGCTGGAGCCCGCCGTGAGCGTGGACTACACGAACGCCATGCGTGACAGCAAGCTCCAGCTCGTCATCCCCTCCCAGCTTTTCCCCACCTACACGCCTTCACAGCAAGAATGGCTCATGGATGTGGGAGGCTTCTGCGAGATGGTCGAGGAGAGGCAACGGGTACTTGACTAGGCCGGGACAATAAGAGCGTTGAGGCGGCGCGCAAGCGCATGACCATCCTGAAGGGCTCCGAAAAGATTGTGGCATCGCTCAATCAGTTCGGCGTTGTCCGGCGCGTGAGGCGGGGGCACTACGTGATTGCAGAGCCCATCGAACTGAATGACGAGCTTACGCGGTTTTTGGTCTTTGCCGACATGCTGGTAAACCGGTCGAGTTACCGGACGTTCCTGGAACTGCAGGACGTGGCCGAGTTGTTTCCGTTCGCGTGCCGTGTGAGCAAGGAGGAACTTGTGGCTGACGAGCGGTTCGAGGTGAACAACTTCGGCGGGGAGTTCTCGGTGGGGGTACGGGAGTAGGAGAGTACAGGTCACTCCTACGACGCAACACCTTTGCCACGCGTGAAAAGCATATCGTCAATCGAAAGCTGCAGGATTTGCAGTTTACCCTGCTCCTCGGCTGGTATCAGCGACGAATCGAGCTTCTCCTTAAGGACTGCGACTATGTACTGGCAGTTGATTGTGCTGGCGCGTGCGATTATGTCACGCAACACCTTACCCTCGATGTTTTCAAGGACGTCATGCACTATGAAGCGCGGAGTCTTGATGCCCTTTGATTCTGCAAACTGCTGATACGCTAAATCAAATGCGGCGATGAGTGACTTGCGTGTGCCCGTGCTGGAGCCAGCGGTATCACGTATTGCAACGGGGAACTTGTTCGACTCTTCATAGTAAACGAGCAGCGGCGATTCGTTGTTGAACTCCCTGGCAAGCGGAGTGAAGAATGCGTTAAACGCAAGCATCATTGCAGCAAAATCGTTGGATTGCGGCTCGTCGCCATCATCAGACGAGCCAAGCGATGCGATTTTTCCCTCAATGCTGGTCTGTTCTACCTCAAAGCTGTTGAGCGTATCTATTACTTCTCGGCATTTGCCGATACTGCTCGAAAGCTCAACTAGGCGTGCCTGAAGCGACTCGTACTCATCGATGAGGTCTTGCTCCACCAATGACATGAATTGGCTGTTCTGCGATGACAGTTGGCTGATTTCACGTTGCACAGATGCACGCTCGGCCTTCAGTTTTTCTGCCACACTCGCGAAATAGGCAATCTTGTTGTCGCAGAGCTGGTTGTTGAATGCGACCATCTCTTCGAAAGTTGCATTCACCATCGGGATCATCGAACAGACTTCCTCGAAAAACCGTCTGCTCAAATTAACGTCGGCTTGTCTACCGCGCTCTTGCATAGCAGTCTGCAGGGCCTCTTCATTTCGTTGCAGCCTGTAGTCTATGTCTGAGAGTTGCAGTGTCAGAGATGCGTATCGGGTGCGTGTAGCCGCGATTTCATCGCGGTTGGCCCTGTAGACATCGGCGTCGATGATGCTGTTGAGCTTGCACTGGACTTCTTCATGCTCGGCTTCGAGCCCTGCAAGTATCTGCTGCTGCTCGCTGACCGTATCGACGTTCTGGACTTTCTTATAGCGTTTGATGGACTCACGCGTCTTGTTCAAGTCCTTGTTGAGGTCGTCACGCTTTTTGTCGAGTGCCGGATCTGAGATGCCGAACAGAGCGTTGTAGACACTCCGGTAGATGGATGTGCTGCCGCTGGGAACGGTTTTGAGGAAGGAATTATCATCCCCGCCTACGGACACGCGGACAAATGAATTGATCAATTGGCGAAACGTGGGCACATTCGCTTCGTTCCCGAAAAGCAAGACATTGAGTCGTTGCTGGTAAGCTTTCTGCCCCATCTTTTCGCCGTCTATGTAGTACCTTCCATTCGGGAAGAGGTCGATTGTGAGAATCACGTCATCGCCATCGGGAAAATCCGATGTCAGTGTCATGTCGACGGCGATCTTGTTTGTGACGATGAAATCGCGTAGCTCCTCGGTCACCGTGCCCGTGTCGGCGTCTGTGTAAATGAGCTTCCTGTCCTTGGCGCCCATTGCGATATCAATGAGCTTGAGGAAGGTTGTTTTTCCAACGCGATTGTGCGATTCGGAGTCCTCGGTATCGACGATGAGGTTGGCACCCTTGTGGAATAAGACCTCGCGAACTATTTCGTCAGTTGTTGTCTTGCGAATTCTAAGCGACATGATGAACATGTAGCCCTCCCTTCTCGTCTATTGACACGCGTCCGAGGAGGAAGAGAAAGTCCAAAGCCATGACAAAGAAGTCGTAGCTCACTTCTTTCTTGACCAGAGTGTTCGCCGTTACCTCATAGAGTTGACCGGCGTCCAAGCCTGGGTTCTGGTCGATGTAGCCATCCAAGGCGGCAGCGATGTAATAGACCGTGCTCGTCGGCTCATTATTGCGATCAAGCAGCAGCATCGTCATCACCTGGCCTCAGAAGGACTCTGCATTTTGCCACGGCAACGGCAATCAACGCAACGCAGAACTGGTTGATGATTTCTTCGGGGACCTCGTCAGCCTGAAAGCCCGCGTCATTCACAATCATGTTATAGATCTCGTTCTCGATGAGCTTGAGCTGTGCATCGCCGTTTCCTACGCACAGCTTGCCGTCATCGCGAACGTCTGCCACATTGACAAACATCTTGTTCAGCCTTTGGATGATGGCTTCGCTGTCGGGGAATTCCTTGATCACGCTGTCGAGACGAGCGTAGTTCTCAGAATACTCGTTGATGATGTTTAGGTAACGCGGTGCGTGGTTGTAAATCAGCTTCTTCTCTATAGGAGGCGGAGGCGTAAGGGGGAAATCTTCGCCCGTTGGCTCAGTCGACGAAATCATGATTTGCAGGAGTTTATACATGAGCGTCTTTGTAAGCGGCCGGTGCGGGCCAGACGAGACGGGCTGGTAGATGTTTATGTCATGTGAGTCATAGCTATTGGAGTCGCCGGTTATGTTCGTGGCGACCTTTCCAATTGCGCTCTGGCTTGTCTGCGTTGGCTTATCGCGAAGCATGGATGTTCGCCGAGTTGTTGCTGCCTACGACGTTTGTGGCAACTTTACCTGTAGCGGTCTGCGAGTTGTCGCTTAGACTCTTTTTGATTGACTTGATCTCTTGCTTGTTTTGGAGCGAGATGACGGCGGCGGCGATGGATGCGATAGACGCGATAATTCCAAGGATAAGGTTCACAGTCTCCATCTTGCCTCCCAAATGTCAAGTCCAATATTCTAGACCATTATCGAGCGTTCGCTCGTTGCGTTGCCTCTAATTCTTGCTAATGGTCACAAACTGCCGAACGGACTGGATGACCTCACTTTGTGACCGACCTTTAGCCTATTTGCATGGTTAAGGGACGGTTCGTTTGTGCTGGCCTATGTCAATCGAAAGGCAGGCCGACATGGACGGAGACGACCATAGCATCGACGACGAGGAAGAGGTCGCAGCGCAGGCGGGCGGCCAAGAAGGGGTCGCGCAGGCGGAAGAGCCGCAGGCAGTGGACTCGGAGAGGGGCTACCAGGCGCTTCTCGCCAAGCAGGAGGCTCGCATCAAGGAGCTTGAGGGGCAAGTGGCCGAGGCTGCCAAGAGCGCCGAGGTGGCGGACGCCCTGCGCGGCGAAATCCAGCAGGTGAAGGCCAGGCGGCCGATGAGCGCATCGCCTTCGCGGCAGACATGGCGACGTTCGCAACCATGAACCTGACCCACCTCTTCTACTCATGCACGGCGCTGGAGGTGGTCTCCGGTTTGGGCAACCTCGCAGGTGTCAAGTCGTGCGGTTCGCGTTCGCTTCGCGCTCGTCGCCCGCCGAGCTGGACTTCCGAGGCTTCGACCCGTCTGCGCTCACCGACCTGACCTACTGCTTCTCGGGGTGCTCGTCGCTGGTGACGATCTACGCCGACGCCACCTGGGCGCTGCCTTCGAGCGGGGTTTCGGACTCGCAGTGCTTCTATAACTGCTACAAGCTGACGGGCGGCAACGGAACCACGTATGCAAGCAGCAGGACGGTTTATACCCACTTCCGTATCGATACGACGGCTACGCCTGGTTACCTGACTGTCTCTGCTTGACATGCTCTTTGGCTACGGTATTTGCGTCAGTCTGGGTAATATCCGAGAACATTTCATCAACGATGCGGACATGGCATTCATAAGCTGCATACCTGCTGGACCTCACCGCATTTTCCGCTTCCTGCAGGCGTGTTGCAGCATCCCTGAATCGGGATTTTGCCGCCATTTGCCCCATGATGGAGTCTGGGTGGTTGTCACTGAGTACGTCTGCGTCTCTCAGTTCTATTTCCGCACTTGCAATGCGTTCCATAAGCAGATTGTATTGGGCATCGCCGACCTCAGACAGGCAGAGCACAAGGTCTTTAAACGCTGCTGCGGTCAGCATTCGATTGAGCACTGCCCTGCAAGCTTCTGGCTCGGCATTCGCCTTCGCGACCATATCATTCACGAGGTATTTTTCCCATTCCTCATGGTCTCCGCCGTTGCCGCCAGACTGTTCCGGAAGCCACTCCGCACTAACTTTTCTCGTCATACGCTCGATGGACAGAACAGCCTCGCCGCTGAGACCAAGGAAGTCAGCAATATCTTGGAGCTCGTACGTATCACAATCGGTCTCCCCGATGAGAAAACCTACTGGCTTTCCGAATATGTCAGCCAGATCTACGAGGTCATCCCATTGAGGAAACTGATCTCCTTTTCGAAATCGGCTGATCTTTCTCGCAATCGCCTTGCGGCCGTTCTCCCTTTCCACTGCATAGCGGTCATCGGCTAGCGAGGCATCATCGGTACCGTTACGCTTTTGATAGAGCAGACGCGCAAGGCCGATATTGCTAATGCCTCTGCGCCCCTTTTCTATTTCATAGCTTTCCATCAAACCGCTGAGTCTCTTTGGAAAAATGTCCTTAGGGCGATCTTTGCGGACGTACATTGTCTTAATCATTCCTCATTAACAACAGATAAGACAATTATAGGACATATACCGTCTTATTTACCGATGGCATGATAGCACTGTCGAAAGTGAGCACCCCAGTGGAAGCGGTGCTGAAGTGAAAGAAAGTGAGGAAAAGGCAATGACGACTTGGGACTATGCGCAATTGTCGCATCTGGCGAAAGAGCTCGGTGGGCCTCAGGCGCTGATCAGCAATATCAGAGCGGGCGGGATTTCCGTTGGAAGAATCCAGGGTGGAGTAATCGGTTCTGTAGCCACGCTAGTCGCAGGTGGAATCGGACTGTATGCCTACGACAAGCACCAGAGGAAGATCGCTCTTGCTGAACAGAGTGCAACCATTCTCAAGGCGAACATCGAAGTATACGAAGAGGCACATTCGTCAACAGAAGTTGATGAGGCTACGAGAGAGACGCAACATAGTGAGGAGGAAACGGTAACTGAATCCAGTGGCGGCGAAGAGGCCTAGCCACCAGATTCATTAGACAGCCACTACCACGAGGAGCCCCGGTATGTACCAGGGCTCCAATTCGTTCTTATACCTTGCAGCGGATACTTAGATCTCTCGGGACTTGCAGTAGAGCGGGTCGCCCTCTCCGACCAGCACATCCCACCGCCATTGCGGGGTCTCGGTGCCGGACTGGCAGAGCGCATCGAGGGGCATGACTTTTTGCTCGGGCGAGCAGGGGCAAAGGTCTGCCTTGATGTGGGCCATGTCTTCGGCCTGGCCGGCGAGCTTTTTTATCCGGGGACCATGCTTTCGGCACGCGATCCCCCATCCTCAACCTCCCAAATCAAAAACTCAATCTGTAACACCTAGACTCGATTTGAGCAGATATCTGTTACAGATTGAGACGTTTCGGCAGAGTGATTCCCGTTTGTCTTGATTTGTAACAGGTAGAGGCAAAAAACTCGACTTGATGTTACAGATTTAGACAAACGGCTGCCGACCCGCGCGAAAACAAAAAGGCCGCATGCGAGCCCGTGGGGGATTCACATGCGGCCGACAGGGTATGTGACTGAAACTAGGCCATGAGCAGGCCGGTCTCCGCGACGTTCTTGTACCAGTACGCGCTCGCCTTGGGATAGCGCTTCTGGGTCTCAAAGTCGATGTAGAACAGGCCGTAACGTTTGTTATAGCCGTTGGTCCAGGAGAACTGGTCCTGCAGCGACCACACAAAGTAACCGTCGACGTTTACGCCGCCGTCGATTGCCTTGAGGATCCACGCGAGATGCTGGCGCATGTAGTCGATACGAGGGGCGTCATCGATAAAGCCGTCCTCGAAGTCGTCCTTATAGCCCATGCCGTTCTCGGTAATGTAGATTTTCTTGTAGTTGGGGTAATCGTTCTTAATGCGGAGCAGCAGGTCGTACAGGCCCTCGGGATAGATGATCCAGTCCCAATCGGTGGTGGGTACGCCTTCGCGCACGCATGACTCGCCCACGCCCTTGAGGAACCAGCGCGAGGAGCCCTTGTCGCCGGTGCCATTGTGGTTGATGTCGTTTTCGCCTTCGGCGGCACGCAGGAACTGGCACTTGTAGGTGTTGACGCCCAGGCAATCGTTGTAGGGGAGCGCGGCGGTCAGCGCGGCGATGTCCTCGTCGCGGACGTCGAGCTCGCCGCCGGCGATATGGGCCAGCTTGGTCGCAGCCTCCATGGTGTCGGCTGCATAGTGGCCGCGGAAAGTGGCGTCGAGCACCCAGCGGTTGTTGATGACGTCGGCCATGCGGGCGGCCTCGCAGTCGGCAGCGCTGTTGGGATCGAGGGGATACTTGGGCTCCAGGTTCTGGACAATGCCGATCTCGCCCTCAAAGCCGCCCTCATGGAAGGCGACGACGGCCTTGGCGTGGGCCACCATCATGTTGTGCATGAGCTGGAAGGCCTTGTCCAGGCGGTACTTCTCGCCGTGCGGCCAGTTGCCGACGATAAAGCTTCCCTCGGCGGTTGCGGGAATCTCGTTAAACGTGAACCAGTGCTTGACCTCGGCGAACTCGGCAAAGCAGAACTTGGCGTACTCGACAAAGGCATCGATGGTCGTGCGCGTCAGGAAGCCCTCGCCGCCGTCCTGGTAGAAGGCCTCGGGCGTATCGAAGTGATCGAGCGTGACATAGGGGATAACGCCAGCTTTGTTGCAGGTGGCAAAAAGCTCGTGATAGAAAGCGACGCCCTCGGGGTTAATCTCGCCAGTGCCACTGGGGAAGATACGGCTCCAAGCGATGGAGACACGAATGCCGTTAATGCCAAAACGCTGGCACAGGTCGATATCGACCGGATACTTGTTGTAGAAATCGCTTGCGGGGTCGGGGGAGAAACGACCTTGGGCTGCCAGGAAATCGTCCCAGGGCACTTTGCCCTTGCCGTGCGTGCGGGTCTCGCCCTCAACCTGGTAAGCGGCGGTGGCGCCGCCAAACACAAAGCCGTCGGGGAACTTCATGGGATTGGTCATGAGTCATCCTTTCTGTGGGATACGAATAGGGAGAGGTGCCCGAACTGGGGATCCGGGCACCAACAGAGGGAGGAGCTAGTCGAGGTTCTCGCGGAGCCACTTGATGGCGCCAGCGGGGTCGCGGGTAAGGTCGATATATTCCTTGCCGCGCGGGGCGAGCAGCTTAATGCCCAGGCGATCGGTGTCGGCCTTCATGTCGTTGTAGTAGCTACGGACCTGCGGGGCAAGCACGATAACGTCGTACTGATCCATGATGGCAGTGTGCTGGCCATAGGCACCTGCGGAGGAAGCGATGTTCTCTCCGGTCTGCGCGGCACCTTCCTTGATGGCGTTGGCAAGCATGGCGGAGGTGCCGGCGCCAGCGCACAGGACGAGGACCTTCAGACCGTCGACATCCTTCTTGGCGGATGCGCCGGCGGCGGGCTCGGGCTGATCGGCGACAGGCTCGCTGTTGACGGCAGCGGCGGTCGGCTCGACGGAAGCGGTAGTCTGCTCGACAGCGGGCGCAGAGGCGTTGGCGGCGATGGTGACAGCGCCATCGGACTCGAGACCCAGCTCGGCGGCGCGCTCGGCTTCCTGGTCGCAGAGCAGCTTATCGTATGCCTTCAAGAACGGCAGGTAGATGATGGCGTCCAGCAAGATGATGATCGCGACAAACACCAGGGCGATAAGCTGGAAGTTCGTGGTGATGAAAATGCCGATGGGGGCGGGGGTGGCCCAAGGCACCACGAAGGAGAAGCCGTTCATGCCCACGTTATCGATAAAGAACTTGGCAACACTTACGTTGACGCAGCCGGCGGCAACAAAGGGGATGAGCATGTAGGGGTTAAGGATCATCGGCGCGCCAAAGAGCAGCGGTTCGTTGACAGCGAAGGCCACAGGAACAATCGAGGCCTTGCCGACGGCTTTGAGCTGCTTGGACTTCATAAAGAGAATCAGCAGAAGCGGCACGATGAACGTGGCGCCGGTGCCGCCGAACTCACCCACGAGCGACATGTTAAAGGTGAGGGAATGGGCGGGGTGGCCGCCTGCCAGCAGAACCTGCAGGTTCTCGGCCTGGTTGGCAAGACGGATGGGGTCGATGCCCGGCTGGACGATCGAGGGGCCGTGGACGCCGATGAACCAGAAGAACGCGGTGGCTGCCTGGATAAGGATAAGGCCAGGATAGGTTTCTGCAGCGGTGAAGAGCGGGGAGAGCAGTTTGATAAGCAGCTCGGAGAACGGAACGCCCATGAGGTTGCGCACGACGACATCGATGATGCCGCAGATGATGACGGCGCCGCCGAAGGGGATGATGTCGCGGAAGTTCTGAGCGATGGCGCCCGGGACCTCCTTGGGCAGCTTAATGGTCAGATCGCGCGAGACGCAGAATTTGTAGACCCACACGGTAATGAACGCGGCGATATAGGCCGAGAACAGGCCGCGCGTGCCCATGCTGGTGCAATCGAAGACCGAAAGTTCGGAGCCGTTGAACTTGGTGGTGAACTGCGTGACTGCGAGCAGCAGCATGCTGCACTGGGCGGCCACCATGGTGGAACCGTCGTTGAGCACTTTGCCGGCGGGCATACGACGGTTCATGGATGCCGTGAAGTTCTTGGCAGTGGTGCCGGCAACCATGATGCCCATGACGCCCATGGTGAAGTTGTAGAGCTTGTTGCACCAGTCGATGAGCGGCTGGGGCAGCGTGATGCCGACTACGCCGGGAAGGGTGGCAATGAGCAGAAAGATCGAAGAGGTGAGGACAATGGGCATGCACCCAAGGAATCCGTCCTTGATGGCCTGGAGGTATATGTTCCTCGAGATCTTCTCAAAGAACGGCTGATGCTTTTCGAGCATTTTTACGATGGCGTCCATAGAGCTCCTTTACTACTTGATGCGCGATGCATGTGGATGGAACTGGTCGTCGATGGATGGTCAGGACTGCCCGGAAGCCTTCCTACTTAAGGAAGGCATTGCGAAATGACAACGTTGTCATTTCGTTAATGACAACGTAAGACATTATTGGAAGAGCAACAAGGATATACGGGTGAGTGGTCGATATTGTCCGGTAAACGGTTGATTTATCAGTCAGGCAGGTAGTGTATGCTAGAACGCAAAAAGCAAGCGATGCAAAACCGACTGGAGAAGCAGTGGCAACGATGGACAAGAAAAACGTCTCGATGAACGATGTGGCGATTGCCGCGGGTGTTTCTCTCAAGACGGTTTCGCGTGTGATCAACGAGCCCGATAGCGTGCGAGAGTCGACACGCGATAAGGTCCATTCCGCAATGGAGGCACTCGGGTTTCGAACTAACTTTGCCGCGCGTTCGCTCAAGTTGGGCCGTTACGGGTGCATCGGCGTCGTGCTGTTTCACTTGTCGGGTGGTGCCGTGGACATGATTGACGGTATCGCCGATGCCGCCGAGGAACGCGGCTTTGCGCTCACGATGATTAAGAAGCGCGCAGGGGAGAAGATGACCCTTGCCGATGCGGCGCGCAGGATGTCGCAGCTGCCTGTTGATGGCATGATCTTCAACCTGCGTCAGATGGTCGATGACTTTGATACCTTTGAGGCACCGAAGGACCTCAAGACTGTGATTATCACACCGATGGAACATCCTACCTGCTCCACCGTCAGTGACGACCAAGAGGGCGGCGCGCGCATGGCGTGCGAGTACTTCTTGGATCATGGTCACAAGAACGTGTATTTCGTTTCGGGTAAGAAAGAGTCGCTGTCGAGCCAGTGCCGTATGAAAGGTTGGCGTGCGGCACTCGAGGCGCGTGGCATTGAGCCGCCCGAGCCTCTGCAAGGCGATTGGAATGCGGATAGTGGCTATGCCGCGGGCCTTGTGCTTGCCGATAAGCCCGATTGCACGGCGGTCCTCGCCGCTAACGACTGCATGGCAAACGGCGTGATGATGGCTCTACGTGACAAAGGGCTCAGTGTGCCCGACGACGTGTCCGTGATCGGCTTCGACGATGAGCTCTACAAGACGATTCCCAACTCGATTCTGACGTCGGTGAAGTTTCGCCATCGCGAGCTGGGCATCCGTGCGCTTAACGAGGTCGTCGCAGGTCTGGAAGCCCCGAGCTCCAGAAGCCGTACGCTCGTCTCGGGCGTGTTGGTCGAGCGCGCGAGCGTGCGGGATCTGCGGGCGTAGACGTGCTCGGCCTGTTCGTCTAAATCTGTAACAGGTGGGACCAAAAAACTCGACTAGGTGTTACAGATTTAGACAATTCGGTCCGGCTTATTCCGTTTGTCTCGATTTGTAACAACTAGACGGTCAAAAGTGGTCTAGATGTTACAGATCGAGACAAACGAACGCGGCCCAGCTCGCTCAAAAACAAAACGGCGGATACGACCAAGGATGCTGAAGCATCCACCGGGAAGGTCGTATCCGCCACATGGAAAGAGGTGCATGGACGCAGCGCTCATGCGATCGGGAATGGTAAGGTGCACGGCAGCGTGATGGTCACGGCGGCCGATGGCGTTAGCTAGTCCAGACGACGGGTCTGCGCCACGTGCTTATACCAGTATGCGCTTGCCTTGGGCGTGCGCTTCTGGGTTTCAAAGTCAACGTAGAAGAAGCCGTAACGCTTGTTGTAGCCATTGGTCCAGGAGAACTGATCCTGCAGGCTCCATAGGAAGTAGCCGCCCACGTTGACACCCACCTCCATGGCCTTGAGCAGCCAGCGCAGGTGCTGCTCGATGTAGTCGATGCGCGGCTGGTCGTCCACAAAACCGTCCTTGTAGGGGTCCTTGTAGCCCATGCCGTTTTCGGTGATGAAGATCTGCTTGTAGTTGGGGTAGCGCTGCTTAATGTAGACGAGCAGATCGAACAGACCCTCGGGATAGATGATCCAGTCCCAGTCGGTGGTGGGGATGCCGGGCTTGTTCACGTGCTCGCCAATGCCCTTGACGCGCCAGCGGCCGGTGCCCTTCTCGCCCGTACCGTTGTGGTGCAGGTCGTTCTTGCCATCGTAAGCCTTCAAAAAACGGCACTGGTAGTTGTTAACGCCCAGGTAGTCGTTGTAGAGCGCGGCCTCGCGCATGATTTCCAGATCCTCGTCTAGGATCTCGATGGTGCCACCCGAGACGGCGGCCAGGCGGTTGGCGCACTCGAGGGTGTCGGGCGCGTAGTCGCCGCGGAAGGTGGCGTCGAGCAAGAACTGGTTTTGCAGCACGTGCTCGTTGTTGGCGGCCTTGATATCGGCGGGGTCGTTCTCGTTGAGCGGGTACTTGAACTCCAGCGACTGAATGACGCCGATCTTGCCCTTAAAACCGCCGTTGTGGAAGGCCAGCACGGCCTTGGCGTGGGCGAGCATCATGTTGTGCTCGCACTGGAAGGCCTCGGCAAGATGCGCCTTGACGCCACCGGGGAAGGTGCCCTCGATGTAGGTGTTGGAGGCGTCGGCCCAGATCTCGTTAAAGGTGAACCAGTAGGTCACCTGGTCGGCGTACTCCTTAAAGCAGAAGGTGGCAAAGTCCACAAAGGCGTCGATGGTCTCGCGGTTGAGGAAGTCGCCCTTCTCAAAGAGGGGAAGCGGCGTGTCAAAGTGATGCAGCGTGACGAACGGCTCAACATGGTGCTTATGGCACTCGGCGAAGAGGTCGTGGTAGAACTGGACACCCTCGGGGTTGATCTCGCCGGTGCCGTTGGGGAAGATGCGGCTCCAGGCAATGGAGAGGCGAACGCCGTTGATGCCAAACTCCTCGCACAGCTCCAGATCGACGGGGTACTGGTTGTAGAAGTCCGAAGCGGGATCGGGGGAGAAGCGCCCCTGGGCCTCCAGGAAGTCGTCCCAGGCGACTTTGCCCTTACCGTGAGTGCGAGTCTCGCCCTCTACCTGGTAGGCAGCAGTGGCGCCGCCAAAGACAAAGTCCTCGGGAAACTGCGCGGGCGGGTTGGTGACGCTAGCAGGGTTAACGGACATGATGATCCAATCGTCTAAATCGAAGGGCCAGCCGGTCTTGGATGGTCGGCTGGCCCTGAGCGTTACTTACTTCGAGAGCTGCTCGGAGACGAAGGCGAGAGACTTATCGCCGTTCTGGGAGAGCTCGATGTATTGCTTGCCACGGCAGGCGACGCACTTGTTGCCCACGCGCTCGCAGTCCTTCTGCAGGTCGGCCAGGTAGCTGGCAGCCTGCGGGGCCAGGACGACCAGGTCAAAGTCGGGGAGCATGTCCACGTGGTTGCCATATGCCTCGGCAGCGGTTTCAAGATTGATGCCGCGCTCCTTGGCAGCCTTGGCCAGCGCGTTGGCGAGCAGGCCCGAGGTACCGCCGCCCTGGCAGAGCACGAGCACGCGCTTGCCGTTGAGGTCGCTGGCGGTCGTTGCCTCGGCAGCGGGTGCTGCAGAAGCGGCGGGGGAGTCGGCCTTCACGGCCTCGGCAGCAGCGCCGGCGGCAACGCTCTTGGCGTCAGCCTTGCCCTGGAAGGCATCGTTGAGCTTGGCGGCCTTCTCGGCGTTCTTGGCGGCGAGCTCCTCCTTGGAAATTTCGGCCTCCTCGGCGCACTTCTGGGCGTCATAGGCACGGAAGAACGGGTAGTACAGAACGAAGTCGACGACCAGGATAAGGGCGAGCATCACAAAGGCGAGCGGCTGGAAGCCCAGGCCCATGATGGTGCCGATGGGCCCGGGGACGGTCCAAGGCAGGGTGTACATAAAGCCGTTCATGCCCAAGAAGTCGATAAAGATCTTGAGGATCCAGATGTTGGCGATCGGGGCAAAGACAAACGGGACAAAGAAGACGGGGTTGAGCACGATGGGTGCGGCGAACAGCAGCGGCTCGTTGACGGCAAAGCACACGGGGACGATGGCGGCCTTACCGACGGCGCGCATCTCCTGAGACTTGGCCAGGAAGCAGAACATAAAGACCAGGACAAGCGTGGCGCCGGTGCCGCCCATGCAGACGACGAAGTACTGGGCACCCTGGGTCAGGACAGCGGAAGCGTGCTGACCGGCCTGGAACGCAGCCAGGTTGTCGGTCATATTGGCAACGAGAGCGGCGGCGATGGCGGGCTCGACGATCGAGGGGCCGTGGACGCCCACGAACCAGAAGAGGCTCATGGCGCCGTAGATCACAGCGAGGCCGATGTAGCCGTCGGCGGCGGTGAACAGGGGCTGGAACACCTGGATGACGCCCTGGGCAAAGCAGAAGCCAAAGGCGGCGCGGAAGACAATGTCAAAGACCCAAAAGACGGTGATGCAGACGGAGAAGGGGATGATGTCCTTAAAGGTCTGCGAGATGTTGGGCGGAACCTGCTCGGGCATCTTAACGGTGATGTTGCGCTTAATGAAGAACTTGTAGATGATGCCGGTCACAAACGCAGCGATAAAGGCGGTCAGCAGGCCCTTGGAACCAAGGTAGGTGGTGCTGAAGCCGCTGGCGGCGTCCGTGGCGATCGTGTCGCTCGAAAGGAGCAGAAAGCCGATGATGGCCGCGCACATGCACGAGATGAAGTTGATCTGGTTGTTCTTGGGCAGGTCGCGGTTCTGAGCGTCGGCGAAGTGCTTGGCTGTGGTGGCGGCGCAGGCGATGGCCAGGATGCCCATGGAGTAGTTGTAACACTTCCACAGGGCGTTGTTGATGTCATCGGGCCAGTAGAAACCCCAGATGTTGGGGACCGAGGCTACCAGGCAGAAGATGGACGAGAAGATGATGATGGGGATGACGGAGATAAAGCCGTCGCGGATTGCCTTGAGGTACTTGTTGCGGGCGATCGCGTTGAAAAAGGGCTGGCCCTTTTCGATGATGGCGATGAGTTGCTCCATGCAATGCTCCTAAGAGTCGGTGGGTTAGCAACGATGGTAGCTTTTGGCGTTCGGTTGCCAAAATGTTGACGTTGCCATTTTGCGACACAAAAAAAGACGCGAACCGGTGGTTCCTGTGCCTGCGAACCGTCGATTCCTTACGCGTAAACGTTTGAGCCGCCCGGTGGCTCTGTGTTTGCACAATGGCAACGTTAACATTTGTGCGACAAAAGCCGTTCGGGGAAGCAGGATTGTCGGTGAACGGTAGGTTTTGGGTGGTGAGCGTATTGCGGGGGAGGCGTTGGATATACTTGGAGGCGTTAAAAATGACTGCGTAGGGTGCCGCCAATGGCATCGTCGACATAGAAAGATCGACCTATGGCCGCTGTTAAAAAATCGGTTTCCGTTAAGGATGTGGCGCGTCTCGCGGGCGTCTCGGAGCAGACAGTTTCGCGTACGGTGCACGATTCGCCCAGCGTGCGCCCCGAGACCAAGGAGCGCGTGCGTGCCGCCATGCGCGAGCTGGGGTATCGCCCCAATTTTGCCGGTCGATCGCTGCGCCGCGGCAAGTTTAAGACCGTTGGTGTCGCCATGTTCAACATTACCGGTACCGGTAACCTCGATCGTATGGAGGGCTTTGCCGCCGCGGCTGACAAACATGGCTATGCCATCACCCTTACTAAAGTAGACGGGCATCCGTATACCCTCGAGAGCGCATCGTCGCGTATGAGCGCACTGCCGGTGGACGGTATGGTTGTGATCATGAACCGCATGCCGGCGGACTTTGGCACCTTCGAGCCGCTGCCCGGCATGCAGACGGTGCTCGTTACGATGTTGGAGCACCCGCTCTGTTCTACGGTCGATAACGACCAGTTCGATTGTTCGCGCCAGGTGGTCGAGTACTTGCTGGGGCGGGGGCACAAAACCGTGCACTTTATCTCGTGTCCCGAGCGCTCGCTTTCGGGCATGCGGCGTGAGGAAGGCTGGCGCGAGACATTGCGCGCGCATGGCATTGAGCCACCGCAGCTCGTGCGCGGTGACTGGACGGCGCAGAGTGGATATGCTGCCGGCCAGGTGCTTGCGGATGATCCGACCTGCACGGCCATTTATGCCTCCAACGACGCCATGGCCTACGGCTGCATCCGCGGGCTGGAGTCGCGCGGGAAGTGCGTGCCCCAGGACGTGAGCGTGGTGGGTGTTGACGATAGTCTGGGCGATATCGTGCCCGATCGTCGCCTGACCACGGTGCGCTTTGACAACAAGCGCGTCGGCATGTGGGCGGTCGACAAGATTGCCGGCGCCGAGGGCGTTGAACCCGGTGTGGAGCACATGCTGTTTCCGGGCGTGCTCGTCGAGGGCGATACGGTGCGCGATGTACGCTAGGGCGCGGATCTGTTTGGGTTGCCGCTAATTGTGTTCGATATTGTTCAGATTGGTTTAAAAACCGTTCACGGACGAAAAGTAACCGTTCATAGCTCGAAATTACGTTTTGTGCTGTTCTTTTTTGTTTGAATGTTATTGTTTCTGTCATACACAACGCAGCGCGTATGCCCGGACGCGATGCTCTCCATTGGTTCATATGTGAAAGGAACGCAACATGGCAACCAAAGAAGAAATCTCGATGGTTGGATTCGAGATTGTCGCATACGCAGGTGACGCCCAGACCGATCTGCTTGCAGCGCTCGATGCTGCTCGCGAGGGTGACTTTGAGAAGGCCGAGCAGCTGCACAAGGATGCCAGCGATGCGCTCATCGGTGCCCACGACACGCAGACCAAGCTGCTTTCGCAGGAGGCCGGCGGTGGCGAGATGGAGATGACCTTCATCATGGCTCACGCTCAGGACACCCTCATGACCACTATGATCCTGGAGAAGCAGACCCGCTTTACCATCGATGCCTACAAGCGCATCGCCGAGCTCGAGGCCAAGCTCGCCTAACGAGCCCGCACAACCAAGTCCCCTTCCAAAAGCTCTGCCGCTACCCGCGGCAGGGCTTTTTCTGTCCTCCTCCAAGTTGCGGTGAAATAGGGACTGAATAGGGGCCGGCGGGCACAAAACAAACCCTATTCCACCGCAACTCATCCCGAGACAGTCATTGGGGACGTTCTTAAACGACTAGTCGTTGGGGACAGTCTTGGAGCTTCTGCACGCCCTCCCGTTCGGTTTTTCGATGGGTGGGTATACTTCCATCCGCAATGCAGGCCGGAATGAGGAGGTGTCCAAATGCCGGACAACGGATTGATTCAAAAGACAGATGCGCACGAGATGGCTCATGGGCGTCCTGTCCAGATAACCGAGCATACGACGGTAACCGAGCTGCAGCCCAGCCTGTCCGATGTCGTGTGCGCAAACAAAAAGCTGCAGATTGGCTTTATCGTTGCGCTCGTGGTACTGGCGCTGCTGTCGGGCTTTGTAGCTCGTCCGCATTTTGCCGATACCAAAACTTGGGACTCTACCATCGAGGTCATCGATCAAAAGAAGGGCAATGTTTTGGCGCTCACGACCTCGTGCGTCGCCCTATCTGCGGGTATCACTGCGCTGCCGGGCGATACGGGAACGCCAGTTGCCGAGCAGCTCGCGCAGCTTTCAGGCAACCTTGGTATCGTGCTTGCTGTGCTCTACCTCGAGAAATACCTGCTAACCATTTTGTGGTCGGTTGGCCTGGGCATCTTAATCCCGTTTGCGTTGGTGCTCTTTGCGGTGTCGCTCGGCATTCACGGGCGCTGGAGCACGAGCGCCGTCCTGCGCCGTGTGGCGACGCGCGTGCTGGTGGTTGCCGTGATCGGCATGGCGCTCGTGCCCGCGAGCGTATGGGTGTCGCAGAAGGTCGATGAAACGTATCGAGTGAGCATCGAGACGGCCGAGCAAAAGGCGGCCGACGCTGCGGGTGCGGCAGATAGCGACAGCTCCAAAGTAAGCAAGAAAAAGACCGAGTCCACAGAGTCCAAGAATGTGCTTGAGCAGCTTGCCGACGGCGCCTCGGGTCTCGTCACGTCGGTGACCAGCGGCGCCAAGCAGATGACCGACGAGATCGTGCAGCAGGTGACCGATCTCATCGAAGGCGTCATTGTGATGATCGTGACCTCGTGCGTTATCCCGCTGCTGGTGCTCGCGGCGTTTCTGTGGCTGGGCCACACCCTGCTGGGGATTGATATTTCCGGCCCGGCGAACTATTTGACGGGCCGCTTTCTGAGTGCTCCGTCCAAGCACGCCAAGAAGGGCAGGCAGTCTGAGTAGGCGGCAAAGCGTTCTTTGGAAGATCAACTGTAAGAAGGGCGGCCGAGACACGTTCTCGGCCGCCCTTTTGTTTGTTGAATACGCGGTCGCTACGTCCGCGCCGGGTCCAGACGGTCGGCAATCATCCGTGAACGGTATTTGTTCAAAAAAGAACAAAGATAAACAAATAATTCTTGCAGTTGATGTTCGAATGTGTTCAAATAAACACGAACAGTGAAGAACCGCACATTCAGATGCCCGGACCTGAACGCGATTCAACACTTCCAAACAGAAACTACGCACCTGCGTATCTCTCAAGGAGGATGTCATGAGGGTTGTAATCGCTTCCGATGCCGACGGTATGTCGATGAAGGAGTCCATCAAGGAGATGCTCATCGCCGACGGTCACGAGGTCGTCGACTATTCCGAGACCCCTGCCGCGGACTTTGTCGATTCCGCGACCGCCGTTGCCAAGGACCTGCTGGAGCACAAGGATTCCCAGGGCTTCGCATTCGATAAGTACGGCGTCGGCTCCTATATGGCCGCCGTCAAGATCAAGGGCATGGTCGTCGCCAACATTTCCGACGAGCGTTCCGCCTACATGACCCGCGAGCACAACGGCTCGCGCATGGTCACCATGGGCCCGGGCGTTGTGGGCACCGAGGTTGCCAAGAAGATCGCCCGCGAGTTCCTGCGCGCCCAGTACGCCGGCGGCCGTCACCAGATCCGTGTCGACATGCTCAACAAGATGGCCTAACGAGAGCCACCGAGAACTCGAACTTCTACCTCAACTTGTGAATTCAGACGAAAGGACGTTCTGATGAAGAAGACCATCGCAATCGGTTGCGACCATATCGTTACGGACGAGAAGATCTATCTGGCCGACCGCCTGGAGCAGGCTGGCTACAAGGTGCTCGACTGCGGCACCTACAGCCACACCCGTACGCACTATCCCATCTACGGTAAGGCCGTGGGCGAGGCTGTTGCCAGCGGCAAGGCCGACTTTGGCGTGGCCCTGTGCGGCACCGGCATTGGCATCACCAACGCCGTCAACAAGGTTCCCGGCGCCCGCTGCGCCCTGGTTCGCGACATGACCTCTGCCCTGTATGCCCGTCGCGAGCTCAACGCCAACATCGTGGGCTTTGGCGGCAAGATCACCGGCGAGTTCCTGATGGCCGATATCATGCTTGCCTTCCTGGAGGAGCCCTACGAGAAGACCCCCGAGCACGATGCCCTGATCGCCAAGATCGATGCCTGCAATAAGGCCGATGCCGAGGCTCAGGCTGACCCGCACTTCTTTGACGAGTTCCTCGAGAAGTGGGACCGCGGCGAATACCACGATTAGCGGGTATCCGGCGTAATTAACTAGTCCGTTGACGGCTCGCGTTTCTGTGAGGGGGCGCGAGCCGGTTTTCTATCAGCCCAATTGGCCCAGCGGGCTGGACGTGCATTGTTCTTTTGTTTGCGGCGCTGCCTCATTACCTTTCTGCTAAAGGCACGACGTTCACAATGGATCGTGCGAGATGATATGTGAAGGAGAAGATTCCCATGGAGTTTGTTCTTGATAACGGCTCTGTCCGCATTGCGTTGAGCACGGCTGGCGGATCGTTCACTTCTATTACGGCCAACGGCCGTGAGTACCTGTGGCAGGGTGACCCGGCGGTCTGGTCGGGCCAGGCACCCATTTGTTTCCCGATCTGCGGCGGCCTTCGTGACGGTCGCGCAATGACCATGGGCGGCCGCGAGGTCAAGCTTGCCCGTCACGGCTTTGCGCGCAAACAGGAGTGGAAGCTCGATGAGCAGGGCGACAACATGGTTGCGCTGAGCCTAAGCTCTGCCGACCATGCCGAGTTGCTCGAGCAGTACCCGTATCCGTTTAAGATCGTTGCTCGTTACACGATCGATGCGGAAAAGGTGGCCGTGTCGTACGAGGTGACCAATGAGGGCACCGAGGACATGCCGTTCTTTGTGGGCGGTCACCCTGGCTTTAAGTGCCCGCTTGATGAGGGCGAGTCCTATGACGACTACGAGCTCCGTTTTGAGCAGCGCGAGGCTGCCGAGCTCTGTACTGCCGTTCCCTCGACGGGCCTGATTGATGTTGAGCATCGCAGCAAGAACCCCATGATCGGCCAGAACCTGCCGCTTACCCACGAACTCTTCGACTTCGCGGAGACCATCTTTGACGTGCTCGAGAGCCGCGTGGTTACGTTGACCAAGAAAACCGAGGACAAGGGCGTGCGCCTGACGTTCCCCGATATGCCGTACCTGATTGTGTGGAGCAAGCCCGAGGGCGACTTTGTGGCTGTTGAACCGTGGGGTGGTCTGTCCACCTGCTCCGACGAGGACGATATTCTGGAGCACAAGCGTGGCTGCCTGGTGGCCAAGCCGGGAGAGACCGTCACTTGCGGCTTTGAGATCGAGATCCTTTAACGAGTTATCGTATGTTTGGGGCCGCGCGTGCCGTGCCCCGGAAACAGGAGTTCAATATGATTCTGACCGTTACCATGAATCCGTCGATTGATACGCGCTATCAGCTCGACAAGCTGATCATCGACGATGTTAACCGTGTGACGCCCGAAAAGACCGCTGGCGGTAAGGGCCTCAACGTGAGCCGCGTGCTGCTGCAGTTGGGCGACGATGTGCTCGCGACCGGTCTGCTCGGCGGCCACATGGGTGCCTATATGGCCGAGCTTATGGATGCCGACGGCGTCAAGAACGACTTTGTGCCCATCGCCGGTGAGACGCGCATTTGCCTGAATATTCTGCACGAGGGCAATCAGACCGAGCTGCTGGAGAGCGGTCCGCAGATCGCCCCGGCCGAGCTCGAGGCCTTTACGGCCAAGTTCGCCGAGCTTGCAGCGAAGGCGGACGTTGTGACGCTTTCGGGCTCGCTGCCGCGTGGCGTCGATGCCGGCTACTATGCCGAGCTCGTCAAGATCGCCGAGGAGGCGGGCGCCAAGGTGCTGCTCGACACCTCGGGTGCATCGCTGGAGGCCGCGCTGGAGTCCGACGCTAAGCCCGAGCTCGTAAAGCCCAATCTGACCGAGATTAACGGCCTGCTGGGTACGTCCTTTACGACCGATGATGTCGATGCCCTGCGCGAGGCGCTCGCCGCCGATGACCGCTTTGCCGGTATTCCCTGGGTTGTCGTTTCGATGGGCGCTGCCGGTTCGGTTGGCTTCCATGAGGGTCGCGCGTTCCGCGCCAAGACGCCCGCGATTGCGGCTGTGAACGCGACGGGTTCCGGCGACTCGACCATCGCCGGCTTTGCGCATGCCATTGCTGCCGGCGCCGACGACGTCACGGTGCTCAAGACCGCCAATACCTGCGGCAAGCTCAACGCCATGGATCCCAAGACCGGCCACCTGGTCATGGACCGCTGGGACGAGGTCTACAACAGCGTTGTCGTGACTGAACTGTAGGGTTACGCGGTTTTACCAAACCGCGTAACGGCGCGACGCTGCAAACGCCCCTAAGCGGCAATCTGACGTTCAATCGTCGGGCATGACCAAAAGGTCAATGCCCTCCTCTTTCACGTCACCTTGCTCGCTTAGGGGCGTTTTCGCTGTCGTTGCCAAGACACCGGCGTTGCCTTGGTCGCAAGTAGTCATTGGGGACGCTCTTTAATGACTAGTCGTTTAAGAACGCCCCTTAAGAATGACCCCAATGACTACACTCAAAAACGGCGCCCGTCGGCGATGTTGCCGGCGGGCGCCGTTGTCTTGAAGACGAAATGATCTGTTTTCCTCCGTCCCCAAGGGACCATTACAGTGAGTCGATAAAGCGCTGCTGGGCGGCGCGGCCGGCTTCGTCCCACTTAAAGACGCCGGCGTTGTCGAGCACGTGGCCAAACACCACGCCGACCTCCTCGTGCAGGATGTCGATGGCGTTTTCGGCCGTAAGCTCGTCGGCGCGGCGGGCAAAGACGTCCTCGGCCCATGCGGCGTGGCTACGGCATAGATCATCGCCCTCGAGCGCACCGGCAAGGTCGTAGCTGGCATCGGCCTTGGCCGCTAGCAAGTGCTCGCGGACAGCGCCGAGCTCGGGAACCAGGCGCGGCGGAAGAATGGCCAGGCCCATGACCTCGATCAGGCCGATGTTCTCCTTCTTAATATGGTGGTACTCGGCATGCGGGTGGAAAACGCCCAGCGGATGCTCGCCGGTCGTGATGTTGCAGCGAAGCGCCAGGTAGGCCTCGTAGATCTCGCCGCCGGCGTTGCCGCGGGAGTCGACGCGGCGGATGACGGGCGTCACGGTGTTGTGCGCTACGCCGTCGGCTGTGTGCGCGATGACGCCCACCGACTCATCGGTCCACTCGCGCCAAGCGAGGATGATCTTCTCGGCGGCGTCGAGCAGCTGGGCGCGGTCGTGCGAGCGCAGTCGCAGCACCGAAAGCGGCCACTGCAACACGGTACCGCTGACTTGGTCAAAGCCAGGCACGCTAAACTGCGAGACCTCGGTGGCATGCATCATTGGGAACTCGTGCGCGCCGCCCTGGAAGTGGTCGTGCGACAGAATCGAGCCGCCTACGATGGGCAGGTCGGCGTTGGAGCCAATAAAGTAGTGCGGGAACAGGTCGACAAAGTCGAGCAGGCAGGTCAGCCCCTTGCGGTCGACGTGCATCGGACGATGCTCAGAGCTCATGGCAATGCAGTGCTCGTTAAAGTACGCATACGGGCTGTACTGGAAGCCCCAGCGCTCGCCGTTGAGCTGAATGGGGATAACGCGCAGATTCTGGCGGGCGGGGTGAGCGCCGCCGTCGGCTGCGGCAGAGCGTCCGGGATAGCCCTCGTTTTCGATGCAGAGCTGGCAGGCGGGATACTTATCTCCCGTGTTCTTTGCAACGCCGGCCGCGGCAATGTCACGCGGGTCCTTCTCGGGCTTCGACAGGTTGATAGTGATCTCGAGGTCGCCCCAGTTGGTGGAGGTGCTCCATTTGATGTTGCGCGCGATGGCGGCGCGGCGCACGTAGCCGGCGTCGCAGCACAGGCCGTAGAACCAGTCGGTCGCGGCGCGGGGCTCGTCGACGCCCATGCGGCCGTTGAATTCCTCGTTTACAATCGAAGGCCTCGGCATCAGCACGCCCATGATGCGCATGGCGATGCGGTCGCGGCCCGATGCCGTGTCCTCGGCGGCACCGTTGGCGACGGCGGCCTCGGAAAGCGCGGCAAGCGTGCCCTCCAGGTCAAAATCGGGGAGCGTATCGGGGTGCAAGAGCGAGAGCTTCTCGTTCTGCAACGCCCAGGTCATGTCGAGCGCGGGGCCCGTGGCGCCGATGCACTCCAGAATGGTGTTGTAGGCCCAGATGCGGTCGTCCTGTCCGATCATCGATCGGTGGATAGCATACTCAGTCAGGCCCTGCGCAGCCTCGCGCACATCAGTCATTACAGCCATGCCGCGTAAGCCCCCTTGTCAGAGATAGCGTAATGACGGGCAGAGCCCTCGCCCAGCCAGCCGTTCATCTTGGCGATGAAGGTGTCGACCAGGTCGAGCGGCACGAAGGCCTGGATGGTGCCACCAAAGCCGCCACCGTGGATACGGACGGCGCCTCGGCCGTCGAGGACATGCTCGGCCAGTGCCAAGGCGTACATGGAAGGCTGCTCGGAGCCCAGCTTGGCAACGACATTCTGCAGGTACATGGCAGAGCTGGCGCCGGACTCGCGCGTCAGGACCAGGAACTGGTCGATGTCGCCGGCGTTCAGGGCAGCCCAGCGCTTGTCGACTAGGCCGTTTTCGTACCAGTAGTGAACGGCGCGCAGGCAGGCACGGTCGCCCAGCTTGGCGCGCAGCTCGGGGAGTTTGGCGTCAAAGTCCGCCACGTTTACCTCGCACAGACGCGCCTTGCCAAACTCGGCGGCGACGTCCTGCATCTCGCGCGGAACGGCGGCGTAGTCGTCGGTAGCTGCCACATGGTCGGCACCGACCTTAACGAGCACGAGTGCATAGCCGTGATCCTCAAAGTTGAGTTCGAGCTTCTGGGTCTTGGGCTGGGCCTGATCCTCAAAGTCCATGTAGGCGAGTCCGCCCAAGCAAACGGCGGCCTGGTCCATCAGACCGCAGGGCTTGCCGTAGTAGTTGTTCTCGGTGCGCTGGCTCATCTGGGCGAGCGTGACGGGCTCAATGGCGGGCGCGCCCCAGAGCGTCTCCATGGCACGACCGTACGCGGCTTCGACGGCGGCAGAGCTGGAAAGGCCGCCGCCCGAGGGGACGGAGCAGGTAAAGGCAAAGTCGAAGCCTTTGGGCTCAACGCCAAGGGCTGCGACCTCGTGGGCCATACCGCGCACGAGGCTTGCGGACGTGCCCTTCTCGGACTCCTGAACGTCTAGCGTGTCGAGCGCGATCTCAAACGTGGGATAGCCCTCGTCGGCAACGCGAACCTTGTTGGAATCGGTTGCCACGGCGATGCCGTCGACGGCGACATCGAGCGAGCCGGCGATAACGTGGCCACCCTCGTGGTCGGTGTGGTTGCCGCTGATCTCGGAACGGCCGGGCGCGTGCACGTAGAGCACCTGGCGGTCGCCGATGGGGCCAAACTCCTCCTCGAACAGCTTGGTGAGCGTGGCGAATGTCTTTTCGTCGGGGGTGGTCATGGGAGTCCTTTCCTTGGCGCGCACGGGTGGGTTTTGCGTCGTTATGAGTACGTTAACAACTTGAAGCGGCATGAACCAAGTGTTCACAATACCGCACGTTACGGGCTATGTTAACGTACTCATAACACATCGCTTGTCACTTTTTGAGAATCTGGTAATCGGTAGAAATTCAGCCGTGAACGGTACTGCCGTATGGACTTATAAAGCAGAAGAGATGCAGATAGAAAAAGTAGAGTACGTTAACATGCGTCCGACGATAGCGGGCCTCGGCGCGGGATGTATTTCTGCCCGGGCCGGCATTCACGCTATTCAGATCTCGCAAGGGTGAAGGTGATCCTGTGGCAAGGCGCCCGTCCAACGATACCAGTTCGCGTCCGGTCTCCATGGCCGACGTCGCCCGCGCTGCCGGCGTTTCGCAGCAGACGGTTTCGCGCGTCGCCAACGGCTTGCCTAACGTTAACGAGCAGACGCGCCAGCGCGTACAGGCCGCTATGCAAAAGCTCGGCTTTCGTCCGAGTTATGCCGGTCGCTCGCTGCGCGACGGCCGTTATCATTCGGTCGGCCTGTGCGTCAACGATGTCACCAAGTTCGGCAACCTCTCAATGATCGACGGCATCGCCAGCGCTGCTCGCGAGCATAATTGCGCCATCACGCTGGTCGAGATGTCCAAGACCGAGGAGTTTTCGCTTGCCGAGGCCACGCGTCGTATGGCCGCATTGCCGGTGGACGGCATCATTATCGGCATGAGCCGTATGGCGCCCGATTTTGAGACGTTTGATCCACTGCCGGGCATTGGCACGGTCATCGTTACCATGTACGCGCACCCGCGGGTGACCACGGTAGACTCCGATCATTACGGCTGCTCGCTCTTGCTTATGAATCACCTGTTTGAGCTGGGGCATGAGCAAATTCGCTATATTGGCGGCCCGTCGTTCTCGGTCGACGAGCAATTTCGTCGAGCCGGTTGGCAGGATGCGCTCGAGCGTAGGCACATTAAGCCGCAGACGCCGCTCGAGGGCGACTGGTCTGCCAACAGCGGTTACGAGGCCGGCAGATATCTGGCCGAGCACGACCGCACCATGACGGCGATTTACGCGGCAAACGACCAGATGGCAAACGGCGCAATTGCAGCGCTGCGCGATAGTGGCTTGCGCGTGCCCGAGGACGTGAGCGTGGTGGGCGTCGATGATTCGCTCGATGATTTTGTGGCACACAACGAGCTCACGACCGTGCGATTTGATCTACATCAGCGCGGACGCGAGGTATTCGAGCATGCGGTTCCCGAGGCGGGTACGGCGGGCAAAACCGTTGCCATTCGTATTCCCGGCCAGCTCATTATTCGACATAGCACGGCGATACCGCGCGCATAGTTTGCGCAGGTAAACGGCGATTTATCGTATTTCAATAACAATCGGTATGGATGCCGGCAGATAACAGCTGGGATACTGCCGAGTGTTATGATAGACGGGTTCTTTTGTCTATCTAGGAGGCTTTGCCTGATGGAGATCACCAAGGATATCCGCTACATCGGTGTCGACGATCACGACATTGACCTGTTCGAGGGCCAGTACGACGTGTCCGAGAACGGTATGGCATACAACAGCTACGTTATCTTGGGCGAAAAGATCGCTGTCGCCGATTCAGTCGATGGCGGTTTTGTCGACGAATGGCTCGGCAACCTCGAGGCCGCGCTCGATGGCCGTACGCCCGACTACCTGGTCGTCCATCACATGGAGCCCGATCACTCCGCCGGTATCGCCGCCTTTATGGAGCGCTATCCCCAGGCACAGATTGTGGCCAGCATGGGCGCCTTCCGCATGATGGTCAACTACTTTGGCACCGACTACCCCGAGCGTAAGATAGTCGTCAAAGAGGGCGACGTGCTCGACCTGGGTGGCCACAGCCTAACGTTTGTCTGCGCCCCCAACGTGCACTGGCCCGAGGTGATCTTCTCCTACGAGTCTACCGACAAGGTGCTCTTTAGTGCCGACGGCTTTGGCAAGTTCGGCGCCAACGACATCGAGGACCCGGAAGGCTGGGCCTGCGAGGCGCGCCGCTACTACTTTGGCATCGTCGGTAAGTTCGGCAAGTTCGTGCAGGCCGTGCTCAAGAAGGCCGCCGACCTGGACATTCAGATTATCTGTCCGCTCCACGGCCCCGTGCTGACCGAGAATCTGGGCTATTACCTCGACACCTACAACACCTGGTCGAGCTATCAGCCCGAGGACGAGGGCATCACGATCGCCTATGTGAGCGTGTATGGCCATCTGAAGGCTGCTGTTGAGGAGCTCGCTTCTGCGCTCGAGGCTCGCGGCCAGAAGGTTTCCGTTTTTGACCTGGCACGCGACGATATGGCCGAGGCCGTTGAGGATGCGTTCCGCTATGACCGTCTGGTGCTCGCCTCCATCACCTATCAGGGCGAGATCTTCCCGTTCATGAGCACCTTTATCCATACGCTTGCCGAGCACGCCTATCAGAACCGTACGGTGGCACTCGTCGAGGCCGGCTCTTGGGCGCCCACCGCTGCCAAGGTTATGACCAAGGAGCTCGAGGGCATGAAGGACATCACCCTGGCGCAGAACAAGGTGACCGTGCTGGGCTCGCTCAACGACGCCTCGCGCGCTCAGATCGAGGTTCTCGCCGACGAGCTTTCCAAGTAGCGATATATCGCTTTTAACGCTCAAACCACCACAAAGGGGACAGGCACCTTTGTGGTGGTTTTTGTTTAAGCGCCGGCGATGACGAGATTTGGGCGGGCGTCGTCGACGATATCGGCGATTGAGGTGGCTACGGTGTGATCGGGGTCGCGGTCCATCACGATGGTGTCGACGTCGGTAAGCTCGGCAAAGCGGTACATGCCACGTCCGTTGACCTTGCTGGCATCCATGAGGGCGACGCTTTGACGGGCGGCACCGACCATAGCCGCTTTGGTCTCGGCCATCTGCGGAAAGTCGGTCGTAAAGCCGCAGCCGGGAACAAAAGCGCCGGGGCACATGACGGCAAGGTCGGCGTGGACCATTTGGAGCGCCTGCATGGTAAGTGGGCCGTACAGATAGCGATGACCTTTGCGCAGTGCCCCGCCCAGCATGACGACATCGACCGAGGGCATGCTCTCGTCGATATAATCAGCGATGGTAATGTCGGCCGTGATAACGGTGATGCCGTCGCGCTGGTCGAGGAGCCGGACGAACTCAAGCGCCGTGGTGCCCGAATCGACGAGCAGCGTGTCGCCGTCATTGACAAGCTCGATGGCGCTTTGCGCGATGGCCTGCTTGGCAGCGACGTTGACATTGATGCGGCGATCCTGCGTGGAAACGGTCAGGCGTTTGTGGAGCGATACGGCACCACCATGTGTGCGGCGCAGCTTGCCTGCTTCGGCGAGCGCGTCCAGGTCGGCGCGGGCGGTGACGGAGGACACGCCAAAGGTCTGGGCGATTTCTGCTACCTGCACCGAGGCATTATGCTCGAGCATTTCCATAATGGCGGACCGACGCTCATCGGCGAAAGCTCGGGTTGTTGCATGGGCCATATCCGCTCCATCATCGTCTGAAATTTGCAGGAATTGTGTTGAGTCTATTTTCGTTCATTTTCTTTTTAAGTAAGAAAACGCCTTTCGATTACTTACTTTTTCTATAAAAGAAAGATAATCAAGGCTCAAAACTCAATTTCGAACACGCGCGCTCGGGTTCGACCCCTTCCGTTTACTTTTCAAAAATGAAGGTTGGACCTCGCGCGATGACAATATCTCGCACATGCATACCCGCTGAATTTCATACAATGAGCGCAGCAAAACGCAAGGTAAAACGCCTTGTGAACAACTACGCCCGATGTCCAGATGCGGGCGAGGGAGAGGAGCAAACGCTCATGGCACTTGTTACCACCGAAAAGATGCTCAAGGACGCTCAGGCCGGCCACTACGCTGTTGGCGCTTTCAACGTCGAGAACCTCGAGTTTGTTATGGCCGTTCTGGCCGCTGCCGAGGAGACCAAGTCCCCAGTCATCATGCAGACCACCCCGGGCACCATCAAGACCGCTGGCCTGGATTACTTCTACGGCATGGTCAAGGCCGCTGCCGAGCGCGCTTCCGTACCCGTCGCCCTGCACCTCGATCACGGCGATGGCTATGACCGCTGCATGCAGGCTTTCCGCACGGGCTACACCTCCGTTATGATCGACGGCTCGCACGAGTCCTTCGAGGACAACATCGCCCTGACCAAGTCCGTCGCCGACGCTGGCCGCGCCATGGGCGTGCCCGTCGAGGCTGAGCTCGGTAAGGTTGGCGGCAAGGAGGACGACGGTCCCGCGGTTGAGGGCGAGAGCCCCTACACCGATCCGGCCGAGGCCAAGGAGTTCGTCGAGCGTACCGGCTGCACCTCCCTCGCAATTGGCGTTGGCACCAGCCACGGTGTGTACACGAGCGATCCGCACATCGAGCAGTCCGTGGTCAAGGCCATCCGCGACGCCGTCGACGTGCCGCTGGTCCTGCACGGCACCTCCGGTGTGCCCGATGAGCAGGTTGCCGAGGCTGTGAAGAACGGCATCTGCAAGGTTAACTACGCCACCGAGCTGCGTCAGGCCTACACCAAGGGCTTCATGGCCTACATGGCCGAGAACCCCGCCTGCTTCGATCCCAAGAAGCCGGCCAAGGAGGGCATGCGTGAGATCACCGAGCTGGTTAAGATCCGCATGACCAACCTCAACTCTGTGGGCAAAGCAGAGTAACAACAAGGGTACTCTGATCCCACCGGACGGTTTGGGCGGGTCCCGTACTTAGTTTCCAAAACGTCCTCGCGCATGAAGGCCCCCGTTGTCTCGCTTCTTCGAAGCGTTGACAACGGGGGCCTTCGCGCTGCGGAATGATTTTGGAAACTAAGTACGGGACCCGCCCAAACCGTCCTGCTCAATCGCCCTTGTGGCGTTGGGGCTGAAAGGGTGGGACGCGTGGGTTATTTGGTTGTTAGGGTTAGTAGGTCGTTGGGGGTTTTGAGGTTGTAGGTGGCGTTTGGGATATCTTGGTGTGATCCCCATGCTGCTCGGGCAAAACTGACCCCTGCCGAAGTTGCGCATTGTTCGTCGTAGACGGTGTCGCCAACGTAGACGACGTTGCCAGGATTCGCGCCCGTACGCCGGAGATATTCGAGCATGGGAGCGGGTGCGGGTTTATGTTCGGTTGTGTCTTCGACAAGGATGATGTGCTCAAAATACTTATCGAAGCCAAGGGGTGCAATTTCTTCTGCGTATTCGTCGCGCGCACGTGAGGAGACGATGCCAAGTTTGCAGCCATTGTCGGAGAGTGTTGCGATAACTTGGTGCAAGCCGGGAAACACGCTGATGGTGCTTTTAAAGCTGGCGGCAACTTGGCACCAGCGATCCAGCGTTGCCTGTGAGTAGATCCCAAGTTTCTCAAGGGCGTTCTTGCCGGGTATGCCGAGGGCAAATTCAAGCTCGTGTCGGGGGAGCGTTTTGCCGGTTTCTTCTTGGACAATCTGGCCAAGCGATGACAGCACGCTTTCTTCTGTATCTGCCAATGTCCCATCAACGTCAAACACGATATGGTCAAAGTGCTTCATATGATTGCTCCTCTCTGTTGTTTGCCTGCAAGTTTGATGCAGTGACAGAAAAAGGGCTAGCGGGATTTCTGCCTGGTACTATCGAGATTCTGCCTCGCTGCTCGATAGCTCGAAGGAGTGCATCCCATTTGTTCTTTAAATACCTGGCCAAGATGGCTTGCTGTCGCAAAGCCGCATTGGCGCGCGACTGTCTGGACCGTTCGCGTGGTGTGTGCCAAAAGTTCGCAAGCACGGTTTACGCGGTATGCGCGCAGATATGCCGCCGGGGTCGTTCCTGCGCAAGCTTCGATAATGCGGTAACACTCTCTTTCGCTTACGCCGGATGCAGATGCCATCTGGGGCACATCTATAGCGGCTGCATAGTTTGCGCGGATATAGTCCAGGATTGCCTTGAACTGTACGTCGCGGTTGGTCATCCAAGAGGTGTTGTCGGAGGAAAAGAGCGGTTCGGCCTTGGCGTAAATCTGAATCCAGAGCTCTGACAAACTATTTCGAAGCGCCATCTCGTTCTGCGGCCGTTGAAGGTCGTGGTTAAAGGAACTCTTTAGCAAATCGATAAAGGGCATATCGTCGGGGTTGGTGGGCGACCATTTGAGCACATCGACGCCTCGACATTGCAGCAAAGGATTGATATAGCGCTTTTGAAGGCGTCCCGCGGGATCGCCGAGCATCGACGGCTGAAAGATATGCAACATTTGAATGGCTGGTGCCGAATTGGGTGATTGCAGCGTGCTGTGCAAAACGCCGCCGTTGATAAAGCCGGCGGACCCTTCCTCAAAGCGTACGTGCTCATGAGCCGCGCGCGTTCGATAGTCAATCGCTCCCTGCTCCATGTAGAAAAGCTCAACTTCGGAATGCCAGTGCCAGGGGACGGAATTGCCCGGATAGCGAGCGAATTCTGCGCGTTCGGCAATATAGGGCCAGTCTTCGCCGGTCTCGGGAAACGCTTCCTCGCGTCCTCCGCGGTGCAATTCTATGTGATCCATGTTTCGCATGGCATCAGTATAAAGCGCGATGGGCTTAGATTGCTCTTGCCTGTTCGGGGAACGCCTTGTCTAGGGATGCTTGGAGCTTTTCGAACGATGCTCGCAAGTTGTGGCTCTGGTCGGTTGAGCGTTTGGCTTTTGTGGTGGGGGAGTCGAGGAAGCCGTTTCTCTGTGTCGGGGGGAAGGAGAAAAGGTTCGCATGATTTAGGGATGGCTGCTGTGCTGCGTCATTGGAAGAATGCATGCTTATGCGGCCTCCTCGATGTCCACCAAAAGTTTGCGCACGGGGTGTGCTGCTAGATCCCGTGCGTTGGCAGTATTATGCCGCGGACGTCGCAAAGAAGCGCTAAAGAAAGGCTTAACCTGGTTTGGTGTTACGATGAAACCGCAGGTAAAAGCTATCGAGTAACACTCTTGAAAGGTTTTGGGCTTAAGAGCTTTCTAAGGTTTGTGACGTGGATGTGGCGCGGACGTGCGGGGCGTGTGGACGGCTCGTTCCTAGCGCTGCAGCTCTGCGGTGCGCACCTGCTCGATGACCTTTTCCATCGTGGCGTCGATGCGGTCCTTTTTGAGCTCACATTCCCAGATGGTTATGGGTGTCCAGCCCATTTGAGTGAGTGCTGCCACGGCGGCTCGGTCGCGCTCGACGTTGCGGCGGAACTTTGCCTCCCAAAACTCAACATTGCGCTTGGGCTGACTTGGGTTGCATTTGGGGCAGCGATGCCAAAAGCAGCCGTTGACGAAGATGGCGATCTTGCGCCCGGGAAAGGCGATGTCGGGTTTTCCGGGCACCTTCCATTCCAGACGGTATCCCGTAAGGCCTGCGGCGCGCAGGCGCTGGCGAACGAGCAGCTCAGGTTTGGTGTTCGCACGCTTGTTGCCCTTCATGGACTTTTTTATAGCGGCGCGACGGCGCACGAGCTCACGCTCGTCGGCAGAAAGGTCCGAGGTATCGATGCCGTCCAGCAGGCCGGGCTTGGGGCGCTTTTTGCTACGGCGCTTAGGTGCGCGCTTGGGTTTGGCGGCAGACTCGTCGGCCATGGCGGCCTCGGCGTCATCGGCGGCGCTTGCCTCAAGCCGGTCTTCCTTCAGCTCAATCAGGGCATTAATAAGCCCCTTGTCGGCGGGCATCCATTCCACCGTGGCAAGCGAGGTGCGCGGAATCCAGCGGATATCGAGCTGGCGGTCGTGCTTCTGAGGCTCATCGGATTCATCGGCGAGCGAGCAGTAGTAGCACTCCATGGAGAGATGGAAATCGGGGTAGTCATACTCAACGGTGTAGAAATCGCGCAGGTTGGTGACTTTTACCTGCAGCTCTTCCATAAGCTCGCGGCGTACGGCGTCCTCGGGCGTCTCGCCGCGCATGAGCTTGCCACCGGGGAACTCCCAAAGTCCCTGCATGTCGCCATAGCCGCGCTGCACGGCAAGCAGCTCATCAGATCCATCCTTGCGAATGATCCCAGCGGCAACATGAACAGTCTTCAACAGGAGTCCTCTCTCAACATCAACGCGTGGCAGGGTAGCTACGCGTACCTTACACAACGGTAAGGCAAGCGTAAGCCATATCGATGGTAGCCGACTCGTCTTCTTGCGACTATAGATGCCGTAGACTAATTGCAAGAAAGGACTCGGTATGCAAACCACGCACATGGCGACCCCGGTACTGGAGGTCGCGCATCTCGAAAAGGTATACGGAGCGCTGGGCAACGTGACCCGCGCGCTCAACGACGTCAGCTTTACCGTCAACCGCGGTGAATTTGTTGGCATCATGGGCGCTTCGGGCTCGGGCAAGTCGACGTTGCTCAACTGCGTGTCGACCATCGATAGCGCCACGAGCGGCACGATCCGCATTAACGGCCAGGACGTGACGCGCATGAAGCAGGCCAAACTCTCGCAGTTCCGCCGCGAGGAGCTCGGCTTTATCTTCCAGGACTCCAACCTGCTCGATACGCTCACGGCACGCGAGAACATCGCTCTGCCGCTCACCATCGCCCGCACAAACTCGGCAGAGATCTCGACTCGCGTGCAGGATGTGGCAGCGCGCCTGTCCATCAGCCAGGTGCTCGACAAGTATCCCTACCAGATGTCCGGCGGTCAGCAGCAGCGCGTTGCCGCGGCTCGCGCGCTCGTCACCGACCCCACCATGATCATGGCCGACGAGCCTACCGGCGCCCTCGACTCCAAAAGCGCCCGCCTGTTGCTCGAGAGCCTAGAGGCCCTTAACCGCCGCCTACGCGCCACCGTGCTCATGGTCACGCACGACAGCTTTGCCGCCAGCTACACGAGCCGTGTGCTGTTTATTCGCGACGGCAAGATCTTCACCGAGCTGCGCCGCGGCGACATCGACCGCCGAGAGTTCTTCGACCGCATTATGGAGGTCGTTGCCATGATGGGCGGTGAGGGCTCCGATGCTCTGTAAACTCGCTTGGGGCAACGTCCGCCGCGCCGGCCGCGACTACCTCGTCTACTTGCTGACGCTCACCCTGGGCGTCACGGTCTTCTATGCCTTTAACACCATCTCGATGCAGGTCGACATCGCCGGCATCGATGAAGAGGGCTTGGCGCAGGTTATGGGCAGCATACTCGGCGACCTAACGTACTTTTTGGCCGGTGTCATGGCCTTTTTGATGGTGTATGCCAATAACTTCATCATGAAACGCCGCAAGAAGGAGTTTGGCCTGTACCAGGTGCTCGGCATGGGGCGCGGGCGCGTCGCCACGATCATGGCGCTCGAGACCGTGATAGTATCGGTCGTGGCCTTTGTCGCCGGCATTGTGCTGGGTGTGGGACTCTCCCAGCTCATGACGTTCTTTACGGCCTCGCTCTTTAAGACACAGATCGCCAATTTCCACTTCTTTTTCTCGATGCATGCGTTCAATCTGACCCTTGCCTGCATGCTCGTAATGTTTGTGCTCACGCTACTGCTGAACCTTCGCGCCGTGCGTCGCACCAAACTCATCGAGCTTATGGGTGCCGAGCGTCGCAACGAGAGCATCAAGACGCGCAACCCCTGGATTGCGATTGCCATCTTTGCCGTGGGCGTGGTGCTTGTGGGCGTGGCCTATTACCGTCTGCTACGTGATGGGTTCCCGCTAACCGCGACGGACAGCAAGCTGCAAGAGGCCATGAACCAGTTTGGCATTACGACCGCTATGGTTACAGTGGGCACCTTTGCCCTGTTCTGGGGACTCTCGGGCATGCTCATCAAGCTGCTGCAGAGCCTGCGCGGCGTGTATTGGCGCGGCCTCAACATGTTTACCGTGCGCCAGCTTGCGGCCAAGGTCAACACGGTGTGCTTTTCGATGGGCGTCATCGCGATGCTCCTGTTTTTGGCCATCACCTCGGTGACGTGCGGTATGTCGATTGCCAATGTGATGAACGAAAACCTGGAGCGCTATAACCCTGTTGACGTGTCACAGACGTATGTCTATTACACGCCCGATACGCTCGACTACTACAAAGAGTACATCAATCCGTCTGAAGCCGATCGCATGGTGCTGGCCGATAGTACGGTCGATTTGTACTCCGCATGGCACGGCGATCCATGGCACGGCGATCGTAAGGGCAAGTCGGCGGACAACAACGACGAGACCGGCAAGAAGGTCAATATTGCCGATGTTGCCGGTGAGCATGTGCAGATCGATTCGTATCTGAGTTACCCGCTTGGCGGTTCGGATCCTTCGGTGACTCCAAGTGAAATGTGCAAGGCCATGGGCGAAAAGCTTCCCAAGGCGTTCGGGGGTAGCAATGCCGATACGATGGGTCTGTTTGTGACGCCGGCGAGCCAGTACAACAAACTGCGTCAGATGATGGGCGAGGAGCCGGTGCACATCGGTCACGACCAGTATCTGCTCACGTGTGATATGGGCGGCGAGCTGGTCGACCTGTACACCAAGTATATGGCTGGCGGCCATGCCCTTACCTTGGGCGGGCATACGCTCAAGCCCGCAACCGATAAGTCGGACGAAGATGCGGCGGCCATCGCCAACTCGGCGATGGGCAGTAATCCGGGTACCGTCGTCGTTGCCGACGAGCTGTTGTCCCAACTTAATCTGCAGCCGTATTCCAGTAGCCTGCTCGTTAACTACAAACAGGGGATGGATACGACCGAGGCAGACGAGAGTATTAAATACACTGTGCTCGACAATCTGCTCGTTGACGGCAAGGAGCCGGGGTCGTGGGGAACCTTCATCACACGCTCCGAGATGTACGCGCAAGCAGCGCAAATGAACGGTCTTATTAGCTACCTAGCCATCTACATCGGCTTTGTATTGGTCGTTGCATGCGCGGCGATTCTGTCGATCCAGCAACTCTCCAACGTGGCCGACGGCAGCCGCAGCTATCGTGTGCTGGCACAGATCGGCTGTGAGGACCGCCAGATTCGCCATTCGGTGATGGCGCAGCAAGCAGTGTTCTTCCTGTTCCCTCTGGCAGTGGGCCTGGCGCACTCCTTTGTGGCACTTAAGGTGATCATCGAGCTGGTGAGCATATTCGGAAATATGAGCATCGGCGGCACCGTGGGCCTCACCTGTGCAATCTTCCTGGCAGCCTATGGCGGATACTTCCTGGTGACCTACCTCATGAGCGCCGGAATGGTGCAAGCTGCCATAGCCACCCGCTACAGCGAGTAGCTCGTTCAGCTCGGATTTATCGTAGGTTGAGCATAAGTCAGACACTATGACCCAATCCAGGGGCACGGAAACGACAGGAGCCCCCGCTCGTGACCGCGGGTCGGGGCTGCGACAATGTTGTTGAAGTGCCAGAGGCGCAGCCGCGCCGCAACGAGGTTGGGA